>Ga0098060_1000749_pt1 | contig 13962 bp, 20 predicted proteins | sample 21_taG_FD_77063 | JGI IMG/M metagenome (GOLD analysis project Ga0098060, IMG submission 77063) | Marine viral communities from the Subarctic Pacific Ocean - 21_ETSP_OMZ_AT15319 metaG | ecosystem: Environmental > Aquatic > Marine > Oceanic | place: Pacific Ocean | collected 2015-01-19 | reverse complement strand
TGCAGGATTCAGCTGCAGGATTCAGCTGCAGGTACTGGATGCAGGTATACTTCCAGTAGTCTGAGAACATAACCTAAAAGGTCTTACTACTTACTTGCTCGAAACTTTTGAGGTTTAGTCCTCAATTATACAAACAACTACTAAAGTTGTTAAAAATACTTTCTTTCTTTCTTTTAAAAGTATTTTAAACTACTTCACAGCAATTCGGGAGCCCACAGGATTATGGACTCCCAAGAGATAACTAAGTTATCCCTTTAAACGATCAAGTAGCGAACTACCTGACGTATTGGTACGTATACCATCACTAACCTCAACGGCAGCGAACGGTACACTATCCGAATGCTTTGATCTCCAAAGAGACAAAGTACTCGGTTTGCCAGAAGCTTTCGCCTCTTGCAATTTCCTTGCTTCACCGAAGTGAGACAGGAAGATACCACTACATGTTTGCACACGCAGCATTGGCCATTTCCATGACGAAACAACCTCGGAACCCGGTATTTCACGGATATCCTCTACTACGACTTGAGCCGTAACGGTCAAGCCTGCAGCAGGCGGAGTTTGTAAGTCTCCGACTTGGGTACGTTTAGACTCCGCCGAGTTGGTTTTCACCATGCTTTTTCCTTTCGTACTAAAGCGTTGTACTAGATCGGACGACCTAGCAATTGAGGGAAGTACTTGTAGGAAGTACTCACCCAGCAATGAGAAAGCCATTAACGCTTGGTATTACAGCGTTAGGGTATATACATAGAAGTTAATGTACATACCTTAAGGCTGTATTGTATTACTAAGAAAATGCTCTTGGGCATTTTTAAAGTCAGACAGTTTACCGACATGTCCAGGTCTACAGCAGCAGAGGGAGGACTACTACTGTAACTCTTACCTTGGATTAGGTAATGATTGACGATACTCATATGTACGAGCCCATCTATTTTCTTCTGGTAGATTTGACTTACGTTTCTCTCCACCAATTACTCTTAAAGATTTAGAAGACTCTCTCATAACTTTACCAAAGTCTTCTTCCTCATCTTCTAAAACAACTTCTCTAGTGAAGATGTCACTATGTTTAAACTTACTCATTTGATTATCCTTTCTTAAATAAGTTGTAGTTGATGTAGTAGTATCATTAGTATAGCACTGCTGATACTGATACTACCTATGACTATAGATGCAGTTATCAGTAAGTCACTGATACGTCTATATCTACGTCGACGCTCTCGTCTTGTCATCATTTTAAGTTCCTCCATTCATTGATAGCGATACTCACTATCTCAGTTAAGACATAAAGAATTATGCCTGCTCCGATACCTATTACCAAACACGGTAACAGATATACTATTAAATTTTCTATAATCCACATAGTATACTCCTTTCAAGAGTTTAATTATAATTGATATTAAACAAGGCACTACTAAGTAATGCATTGTAAACTATCAACTAGTCTGGGATTTCCTCCCAGATAGCATCACGTAACTTACATTTTAATTTATGTAAGTTAGCTAGCTCCATATGAGTTAAGTACCTCATGTCATCATTGTACTGTAAGCTGCTGTGATCCGTCTGACCAGATGGACAAACTTCTTCTGCATTTAACATGATGTCACTAAGACTCTTCTCATACTTCTCAACTTGGGAATCTAAGTACTCAAGCAGATTGTCAACTTCATGTCGAACATGGTTTTCAATCCGGTTGCCACCTAGGTTTCCAGTTGTGAAGGTTAGTCTAATAGATTTAGTCATGGTGAACTCCTTTCAAGAGTTGTTGCAGGTTAGAACTGCGGGTTAAAAGTAATAGTAGGTATTGTAGGTTAAAAGTAGTAGTAGATATTAAGATATTATTTGGATGTTATAAGAATATTATATTGAAAGTTATAAGAGTATTATTATATTAAAAATATTTTTGGATATTTTTAAAGAATGTTAGAAGAAGAAGAAGGGGGTATGAAAAGAAAAGAGGGGTATATATACATTATGGGTTTAATTTATTTAATCCTAAGCTCATCCCTAAGCCACTAAGGGCCCTATCAAATTCTCTATACAATATATAGTATCCTTAGTATATAAGAGTATATATACAGGGTTTATAATCGCCCTCTCTTATAGGAGACATTTAAACCTAGAATGTCCCCTTAAAGTAAAGTTTAGAGGACTTATTATGAATGAAAAGAAGAAGTTATTAAAGCTGCTAGAAGAAAAGCAGAAGAGATCAAAGCTTAAACAGTATGAGAATGACTTCACTAGCTTTGCTAAAGATAATATAAAAATTATTACAAAAGATGCTAGAGCTGGCTTCGTTGATTTTAACTTTAACGCATGTCAAAGTGAAATAACAAAAGCATTAGATAAACAGTTAGCTGAGACCGGGAAGGTTCGCGCTATTATCTTAAAGGCTCGACAGCAAGGTATCTCCACATATTGTGCGGGTAGAGTATTCTGGAAAACCTATTATACTCCCCATGCGCGGTCAGTTGTTATGGCCCACGATAGTGCGACATCAGATGCCTTGTTTACAATGAGTAGAAATATCATTAAGAATATGAATCCTGAGTATAGACCTGATGAGGTAAAGTCCAATGCTAAGGAAATCGTTATATCTGCTCCACACTTTCCTAAGAATGACGCTGGTGATAAGCCAGTTGGCTCTTATAGATTATATACAGCTGGTGCTCCAGAAGCTGGTAGAGGTACTACCCCGACGATTGCTCATTTATCCGAGGTTGCCTTTTGGACGCATGACGAGAAGATTCTCGCTGGTTTGTTTCAGGGTATATCAGAAGCTCCAGGCACGGAAGTTATTATTGAGTCAACAGCTAATGGTGCTCAAGGAGAGTTTTATAGATTATGGAAAGGTGCTATAGCAGGTGAGAACGATTATCTCCCGTTATTTCTTCCGTGGTTTAATACGCCAGAATATCGTAGAGAAGCTCCGGAAGGTTTTGAACGCTCCTCAGAAGAGGAACTACTAGTAGAGGATTACGATCTAGATAACGATCAACTCTACTGGCGTCGGTTGAAGATTGCTGAAGGTGGGGAATTAAAATTCCGCCAGGAATACCCAGCGTCTCCCGATGAAGCCTTTATTACTGCAGGCTCCTCTGTATTTGATGCAGAGAAAACAGCTAAGCTCGTAGCAGTAGAACCAGGAAAGAAAATGAATTTTGATTATGATGCATGTACATGGGATGCCTCTAATGAAGGTAAGCTACATCTTTGGGATTTTCCTGATTGGGAAGAAAATTATGTTGTAGCTGCAGATGTAGCTTTAGGGGTTGGCCAAGATTACTCTAGTGCTGTAGTTTTAGATACAGATAGAAAAGTAGTAGGTTTATTTAGAGATAACCATCTAGACCCTAGTAAGTTTGGTGATTTATTGTTTTACCTCGGTAGGTATTTTAACAATGCTTTATTAACTGTAGAAAGTAATTCTATGGGTGTAGCAACATTATCTAGACTTACTCAAATGAATTATATAAACTTATATAAGCAAACTAAGATATCATCTATATCTAAAGAAGAAGGAGCTGTAGTAGGTTTTAGAACTACGCAGGTAACTAAACCTCATATTATAGGTAATCTTAAAAATGCTGTAGAGAATGATGATATATTTATACCATCAAAAGTTATGATACAAGAATTAAAAGATTATATATCTACTGATTCAGGTAAAACAGAAGCAGCACCTGGCTGTCATGATGATACAGTTATGGCAACAGCTATTGCTTTAGAAACATTACGTACACATTACGATAAGCTAACGCTTAACAAAGTTCCTTGGTCTCAACAATCATTAGAGCCTCAAGAAGAAACTTTGTGGCTATAAAATTCCCGTGTCCTCACTACTCCGGCGGAAGTAGGGGATAAATCCGTCACCATAAAAAGAGGATATTAAATGTCTATAACATATCGAGGAGAAACCTTTGCTGGTTATAATAAGCCTAAAAGAACTCCTAACCACCCTACTAAATCGCATGCTGTGCTTGCAAAATCCGGATCTACTATAAAGCTTATTAGGTTTGGACAGAAAGGAGTATCAGGTGCAGGAGCTAATCCATCAAGTAAAAAGGATAAGGCCAGACAAAAGTCGTTTAAAGCACGGCATAGAAAGAATATAGCTAGAGGTCCTTTATCTGCAGCATATTGGGCTGATAAAGTAAAATGGTAGGTGAAATATGAAAAGTAAAAAGCAAAAAGGCATAGACGGTAAAGCGTGTTGGAAAGGATATAAACGAGTAGGCACTAAAAAGAAAGGTGGTAAAACAGTAGATAATTGCGTACCAATAAGACGTAAAGGACCACTAAGCAAAAGATAATAGTTTGAATGAACCCAGGAGTGGATCATGAATAAAAGAATAGAATCAAGATTTATTGAACAGACTCATAAGGAAAAGCCACCTAAGGAAGCACAAAAGAAACCGCTACCTAGGCCAGGTCAATATACTGTGAAGAATTTAGAAGGATCTAAAAAGATATATTCTGCTGGAGGTAAGTACTAATGACTCCAGATGGATATAAAGAAAAAGTAACTGATGAAGAACTGATTAACGTAATCGACCAGGGAGTTATGAACTCTACAGGTGATTGGTTAAATTCATCAGATTTAGCACGTGAAAGGTTAAAAGCTACATATGAGTACGCAGGTTTAGCTGTATCTCATTTGTCACCTCAAGGCGTATCAGCAATTGTTGATACATCTACTACAGAAGTTGTTGAAGCATATACAGCTGTTTTGTCTGATTTGTTTCTTAGCAACCAAAGTATAGGTAGATTTATGCCATGGGATGATACACCTGGTGCATTTCAGGGTGCTAAAGATGCAGGATCATTAGTAAACTATACAATATTTAAACAGAATAATGGATGGGATATATTAGAGCAGTGGATGAAATCTGCTTTGTTATGGAAGAATTCTGTTATTCGTTGGGGTTATATAGAGGATTATGATTACGTATTTGAAGAATACGATGAAATATCACAGACTAAACTTGACGAAATACTTTCAGATGATAGTTTAGAAATTGTTGGTGATCTTCAGTTTGAGAATAAGCCAGTACAACCTAGTGATGATCCTACATTAGGACCAGATGTAGAACTTGTTTATGTTAACGTGCGTGTTAGAAAGCAGATTAACAAATCAAAGATTAAATTGGAATTAGTTCCACCAGAAAACTTCCGCATTTCTCGAGATGCTACTACATTAGAAGATGCTTCTTTTGTTGGAATACAAAGTAGTCTTACTCGATCTGAGATACGTAAGTTTTATCCTGAGATGGCAGAGTCCATAGATAATTGGGACGAACTTGAAGGAGGAACTTGGGCAGGCTCATTAGGCTATTCGCAAGATGTAGCTGCCAGAAAAGAAATAACCGGGCAAGAATATACACAAGGCTCAAATCAATACACACCTGAAAATGGATTAGAAGCATCACGTGAAGTTACTATCACTGAATGCTGGATACATATCGATAGAGATGGTGATGGCATTGCAGAGCTAAAACATATTATTTCAGCTGGTACAACTATATTACATGAAGAAGATTGTGATATGATACCGCTTGCTGATATTGTACCTATTGATATACCACATGAATATTACGGTTTATCAATGGCAGACTTTACTAGATCTTCCACACTGGCATCGACTGCTATACTTAGGGGTTTTGTAGAAAATACGTATCTTACGAACTATGCGCCTAAGCTAGCTGATCCAAATGTAGTAGACTTTTCTGCTTTACAAAATATGAAGCCCAAACAAATTATACCAACTAATGGTAATCCTACAGGTGCTGTACAACAGTTACCACCTGAAGCGATATCAACGGGTACTGTACCTTTGCTAGAGCATTTACAGCTTATTAAAGAACAAGCAACAGGTATGTCAAAAGCTGCACAAGGATTAAACGATACGCTTTACGTATCAGGTAATTCTGAGCAAAAGATATCTGCAGTGCAGTCAGCATCCCAAAAACGTATACAGCATATTGCTAGACGATTTGCAGAAACTGGATTTAAAAGATTGATTGGAGGTATATACAATACTATTAAAGCTTCCATGAAAGGTAAAGTATCTTATAATTTTTCAGGGATATTCTCTACTATTAATTTAGATACTCTTCCAGAAACAATGGATGTTGAAATACTTTTAGATATTGGAGAAAATTCTAACAGTACTAAGATAGCAAAGCTTTCTAAAATAGGTGGAGAGATACTACCAGGTTTAAATCAGCAAGGTGCTGGATCTGTAATTAAACCTGCAGCTCCTGCCGTATTAGCAACTAAGCTAATTGAAGCTATGGATTTAGATAGTAATGATTTCCTTGAAGATTATACTAAGGAAGATTTCCAACAGAAAGCCGCGCAAGCTCTACAAGAACAATCTCAAGCAGCTCAAGCTGACCAAGAGAATACTCAACGTTTAGCCGTAGCTAATACCGCTTTAGCGGAGGCAAATGTTAATTATACTAACGCTCAGGCAAAGAATACATTCGATGATAACTCTAAACAATTAGCAGTAGCAATCGATAGGCATTTCCAAGAGTGGGCGGATCTTGCTATTAAAGCAACTAAGGAAGGCGCTGAATTGCCTCCTCATCCAGAATATAGTGAGATCCTAATGATGTCACGACAACTGCTACAATCTAATAAAACAGGAGAAAATCAATAGATGGCACATGTAATTATAGGCGCTAATGGAGTTGGCGCTGCGCAAGCTGGTGGTGCAGTAACCACTACTAACTCAAATAAAAACGTATTATTTGTAAATGAAACTGATTCAGTTATTACATTAGATCTTCATGTAGGTGGTGCACACCACTCGCCAGGTCTATCACATACAATTGAACCGAAAAGCTGGTTAAATTATGAACATACAGGCTCACATGGAGCATGCACAATGCATAATGTTAAAACAGCTCATGGTACTTCAGCTCAACATAATGAGTATGTATATATGTATCTTAAAGTATAACTAATGGATAAATACAGAAAGGCAGCTGAGACGAGGCTGGGTAATACAAAATCCTACGGTAATCATAAAATACATCCAGAAGAATTAGCGCGAAGGGCTCACGTAAAAGGTCACTTCGCGACTAAAGAACGAGAAGAATTTTTTGATGAAGTGTATGGTGAAGTCTTAGTTGACTTCTTTTTAGAGTGGCTTAAGACGGAGCCGCATGAAACAAAATCTCGGGAGTTCCTCTACTCTTCCGCTATGGCACTTGGTAGTGTTAAAGAAAGAATGATAAACTTCGAGATGTATGGGAAAAATATCCCACACCTTATGGAGGATACGACAGATGAGAGTAATTGATTACGCACATCTTATGAAAAATATAGAAGAAATGATAAACACACTTGAGTATGATTCTTCAAGAAGTGCAGGTAAAACTAAACTTAATTCAGATAAGTTAGTAGATTTATATGCACTGCAAGAGCGATACACAAGGAAACTTAATTCAACAACTACTTCTCGTAAGAAGGAGGTAGTCAATGGTTGATACAAATACCGAAGCACCTATAGACTCTACCCAACCGGATGATTCTATAGCTGAGGTTAACACAGGTCAAACTGAAGAGGCCTTGCTGGCTGACATTGTACGAAATTCAGATTTCGTAGATACTCTACCCAATGAGCAAGTACCGCAGTTGGATCCGGAAGAATCAGATGCAGAAGACCCAATATCATCTGAGGAAGCCGATAGCGAAGATATTGAAGAAGAAGTCGATGAAGCAGAAGTAACCGAAGATGAAGAAGATGCCGACGAAGAGTCCGCTACCGATGTATCAGAAGCGTTTACAGCTGATGACTTAGACTTAGAAGCTAAGGTTATCGTTAAAATTGACGGTGAAGATTCCGAAGTTTCTTTTGGTGACTTAATAAAAGGTTACTCTACTGAACAACATCTTTCTAAGAAGGGTCGTGAACTCGGTGACGCAAGAAAACAGATGGACAAAGAATATGAAGAAAAAGTTGGAGAGCTTGGCAATATGTCAAAAGCTTCAGCTGCTATCTTATATTCTAATGAACAGCAGTTGTCAAAAGAATATCATGAGATTGAAGCGCAAATAGATCAAGCGCGTAAAGATGGTGATACTTACGAAGTAAACGAACTCAAAGACAAACGTGAACAAGCTCAGAAAAACTACTGGCAAGCTCGTAATCAACGAGAAGCTTTAGTAAAGCAAGTGACACAGCAAGAACAAGAGGCTCAGCAAAAAGAATGGCAAGCTCAGCTTGACAACTTTAATGAAAAGATCCCTGGTCTTATACCTGACTTTAATGAAAAGACAGCTGAAAGCATACGTAAGTTTGCTATTGGTGAAGGTATACCGGCAGAGGTATTAGATTCAATCGCTGATCCTGTAATTGTTAAATTTGTAGATGATTATCGTAGACTTAAACAAGGCGTGACAAAAGGCGCTGTTAAAAGAAAATCTACACCTACTAAAAAGATTCCTGTACGCAAAACTAAAAGCGTATCGAAACGTAAGATAGATGCTGCGGAAGCTCAAAGACAAAAGGTTTTGAGTGGACAAGGTTCTGATGCGGATCAACAAGGATTTTTAAGAGGTCTTGCCGAACGCTCATTAAACCTTTAATACCTTAGGAGGTATAGATAATGACTACTAATGTCGGCGGACGTATCACAGGTGGACCACAAGGTCCAGCACGTGCTACTTCTACAAATGTCTCTCAAAGAGAAGACTTAGCTAACTTTATCACTATGATTACACGGGACGAAACTCCGTTCATGTCATCTATTGGTAAAACAAAAGCAACCGCTATTTATCATGAATGGCAAACAGACGCACTAGAAGCTCCAGGTTCTTCACGAATCGCAGAGGGTCAAGACTGGGTAGCCCCAGGTTCAGGTGCACAAACTCCTACAACAGGCGCAGCATTCGATCCAGTTGGACCGTTCCGCACACGTTTAGGTAACTACACACAGATCAATGGTAAAACTATTGCTGTGTCTGGTACTCGACGTGCAGTTGACCAAGCAGGAGTTGCAGACGAGTATGCATATCAGCTAAAGAAACGTGGTACAGAATTACGACGTGACGTTGAGCATGATATGATTCACTCATTTAACGTATCAGCAGCTGTTGGCGCTCAGCCAAATACAGCACGCTCAGCAGGTGGATATCAATCATATATCAATGCTGCAGCAACTGTAGTATACGCAAGCTCCGAATGGGGTGTACCAGCTACAGTAAGTGCAGGTACTCATGCTATACGATCAACTCTAGGTAACACTAACCAACCTGCTAGAGGATCTTTAACTTTATCTGATGTAGATTCAGTTATGCAAAAGATTTACGAAGAAGGTGGTAAAGCTACTAAGATCATGGTGTCTCCAAAACTACGAAGAGACTTCTCTGACTTAATGGTAAGTGATACTGGTGTTGTAAGAAATATTGACGAAGGCGGAAAACTCCGTCAGTCAGTAGACGTATACATGTCAGACTTTGGCGATCTTATGGTAGTTCCAAACTACATTATGGGTCTTGCCAATAACGTACAGTTTGTAAACGGCTCTGGAACTAACGTAGCTGCTACAACTAACGTTGCAGACTTTTCTGCATTAATCTACGATCCAATGTGGTTTAATGTTGCTACACTACGACCTATGCAGGAAGTAGACGTAGGTCAGAAAGGTGACTCGACTGTCGGTATGATGGTTGAAGAATGTACTTTGGAAGTACGTAACCCTAATGGTTGCGGTGCTATCTACGGTCTTTCATAAGACATTGGGAGGGCTTGTTAACTCAAGCTCTCCTTATTTTTTCAATAACAATCTCGAGGTTAACACATGAAAGAATATTTATCAACTAAGAATATAATCATTGCAATAGCAGCGGTTATTATAGCATGGTCTGTTATAAAAGCAATGCTACCTGCTGCAGGTGTTTAATCAATGCCGGAAGTAGGAAATAAAAAGTTTAGCTATACTAAAAAAGGTATGGCTGATGCTAAAGCATATGCTAAAATGACAGATCAAGATGTAGCATATAAAGCAAGCGGCGGTAACGTTGCAAAATATTATGGCCGAGGCGGAAGAGTAGCCGGCTGTGGACCAGCACAAAATAAAAGATAATATAAAACCCAGGAGGTAATAAAATGATAGTTTTTAAACTAGCTAACGGGAACGTTTACCCCGGCGAAAAATGTATATGGCGTACAGCGCAGACTGCAACAGGATATAAGTTGTCACATTGGGAACCGCATACTAATGTAGCTGCAGGAAATGCACCAACTGTAAACTCAGCAACTATTGGTGCTAAGATGGGATACATAGGTAAGTCAGGTAGGTTCGTAGCCTATACTGAAGACTTTTAATTAGGTAGGAGAGGACATGTCTAATTCATCAGAAATTAAATTCCGTGGAAAACAAGCGGATGGTAAGAACGGTATGCAAGCAACTTTTGACTTGGAAACAGGTGATGGTTACTTTAAACAAGATGTATCAAAGTTTTTAGAACAAGCTAAACGAGATAGAGAAAAGCAGGAATATTATGGTATTAAGAAAAATGGCTATAGAAAGCTAGCAACTATACCAGATGTAATTGCTTTAAAAATATTAGAAGATCATAAGTTAGATCTACATTCTCCAGAGTTTATGAAAGATTCTAACAATGTTAAAAAACTAAAAACTATTTTACATATGGAATACCGTGATTTGCTAGTTAATAATTAGGAGGCCCACTATGGCATTGACCTACACTCAACTAGTGGCTCTTGTTCGTACGTGGTGTAATAGAGATGATGAAGTAGTAAGCGATGCTATAATTCAAGACTCTTTAAAGTATGCAGCAGATAAAGCATATAGGACTTTACGAGTCCCACCATTAGAAAATGTAGCAATCTATGAAAAGACTTTATTAGATGCAGCTACAACGACAGCAGGTACTACGCCAAGCATAACAGAGATACAATTACCGTATGATCTTATAGAGTTTATACAGCTCAAAGAAAAAGATTCAGCCGGTGTTACATTAAGAGTTTTTAATGAAAAGCTCGATGTAAGAACATTTAACGATCATTACGCAGAAAAATATATAGATTATAATTACTGGACACGCGAGCGTAATGTTATACTATTTAGTCCAGGTTTCGGACAATCAGGTACATCTAGTGATGCAAGTACGGTAGAACTATTTTACTATCGTAGATTACCAGCACTTGATGCAAAATACGCAGTTACAGTTCTTAACTACAACGCCGGATTTTTAACTACAACTGGAGGAACTACATATTTGTATTTCACTACAGCTGGCGGTGTAACTGGAACAACAGCCTATGCGACTCAAGCAGAAGCTATTGCAGCAGCTACAGGAAATATAACTGCAAAAGTTAATGTCGCAGTTTCTAGTAGTGCGACTATAACTAATGATAATAGATCAGGTACAGTTGTTGTTGGACAAGAATTATCAGGAACAGGGGTTGTTGCTAATACTACAACTGGTGCTCCTCCAAAAGTAACTAACGTATCAAACCAAAATAGTATTGTAGTAGATACACCTCAAACGCTAGGTGATAATGTAGATATAACATTTTCAAATACAACAGCTACAAAGTATATTGGTACTGCAACACCTAATTGGCTTAGAGACGAGAACGAAAGAATTTTATTGTTTGGTGCTTTAGCAGAAGTGTTTTCTTTTTGTCAAGAAGACGATCAAGCAGCGAAATACCAAGCGATGTTTATGAATGAGATAAGAGAACTTAATGATGAAGATGCTAAGCGTAATGCTTCAGGCGGTAATGTTCAAGTACAATTTAATGGAAGAGGGTTAATATAATGACAACACCAGCAAGACCCGGTTCATTTACCGGAGCAACAGATAATGCTGCCAACGGAGGTTTGTTTACTGATACATTAATTGACGGTATTCCAGATATAATTGGTACAGATGTTACCCGTGCAGAAACAGCAGCAACAAATGCAGAAACTTCTGCGACTACGGCAACAACACAAGCTACAAGCGCAACAGCGTCAGCAGCTACAGCAACAACAAAAGCTTCAGAGGCTTCAACAGATGCTACAGCAGCTGCAGCTTCTCAAACAGCAGCGGCGGCTAGTCAAACAGCTGCAGCAGCAAGTCAAACAGCAGCAACAGCTTCACAGACTGCAGCAGGAACTTCAGCTACTAACGCTGCGGCTTCTCAATCTGCAGCAGCAAGTAGTGCAACATCAGCTGCTTCATCAAATACAACTGCAGCAGGACATGCTAACTCTGCATTATCTAGCGCATCAGCTGCTAGTACATCTGCAGGAACTGCATCAGCACAGGCAACTGCCGCAGGTAATTCAGCAACTGCAGCTGCAGGTTCTGCTACAACATCTGGAAACTCTGCTACTGCTGCAGGTAATTCGGCTACAGCAGCGGCTACTTCAGCTACTGCTGCAAGTAACTCAGCAACTACTGCTACCACACAAGCAAGCTCTGCTACAACAAGCGCTAATACAGCTACAACTAAAGCTACAGCAGCAGCTTCAAGCGCTACAGATGCACAAGGATCTGAAGATGAAGCAGAAAACTGGGCTCAAAAGACTAATGGCGAAGCAGTTACAAGTCAGGGTTATTCAGCTAAAGCTTGGGCAACAGGCGGAACAGGTATTGATGGCGCATCAGGTGGTGGATCTGCTAAAGACTGGGCAACAGATACAACTAATACCGCAGATAATACAGAGTACTCAGCTAAAGAATACGCAATAGGCGCACAAAGACGCGGCCAAGCAAATGGTGGTTCAGCTAAAGACTGGGCTAGTTATGTTAGTGGTACAAGTACTGTTGATAATGCTTATAAATCTGCGCGTGCTTACGCAATAGATGCTGCAAACTCAGTAGCTGACTTTAATGAAAAATATTATGGTAACTACGCAAGTGATGCTTTAGCAGAAAACGCACATGAAGCAGCAGGTAAAACAGTAACAGTTGGAGATCTATATTATAATACAACTGATGATGCTGTTAAATATTGTACGGTAGCTCCTTCAGGGACAGGCGCACCTGTAGGTACATGGTTACCCATTCAAGCAACAGATACATCTAACTTTGCAACTAAAGGATTTAGTATTGCAATGTCAATAGCTTTATAGGAGGTTCTATGGCACAAAATTTTAGACGATATATTGAGAGAGCTATAGGAACTTCGGCAACAGATATTCCTGATGGAGCTAATTTCGATTCATACGATACGATAGTGGGTATTAACGTAGCTAATATTCTAACAACACAGATAAACGTTTCTGTTTATATAGCAAATGGTGGTGCAAATTACTACCTTATTAAAGATGCACCTATACCTGCAGGTTCAGCTCTGCAAGTACTAGATGGTGGTGCAAAGTTTGTTGTACAATCAGGTGATAGATTATGGATAATATCAGACACTGCAAGCTCAGCTGATGTGATTGTTTCTGCAGTAGATGCTATAAGTACTTAATAGGAGGAATATAATATGGGTTACATAGGTAATCAAGCAGATGCTAATTTTTCTTCTATTGATAAACAAGTTATAACAGGTAATGGAGGAACTGGCTATACACTTAGTCACTCTGTTGCTAATGCTAATGAAATAGCGGTATATGTTAATAATGTAAGACAAGATCCAGGAGTAGCGTATACAGTTAATAACGCTGCACTAACAATGACAGGTGCGGTTGCTAACACAGATAGTTTCTATGTGGTGTTTTTAGGTAAAGCTGTTCAAACTAAAGTGCCGCCGGACGGATCTGTAAGTACTGCTAAACTAGCAAGTGGTATAGCAATATCTGCTAGTACAGGTACGTTTAGTGGTAATGTAGGAATTAAAACTACAAGTCCAGAGTCTTACTATGCCAAAGACCTTGTATTAAATGCTTTAGATGAAGGTGGTATTACTATTGCTGGCAACGGTGCTAATCAACAACAATACTTAATGTTTGCTGATGGAACATCTGGTGCTGAAAGATTTAGAGGTTACAT
>Ga0098060_1000748_pt1 | contig 13979 bp, 19 predicted proteins | sample 21_taG_FD_77063 | JGI IMG/M metagenome (GOLD analysis project Ga0098060, IMG submission 77063) | Marine viral communities from the Subarctic Pacific Ocean - 21_ETSP_OMZ_AT15319 metaG | ecosystem: Environmental > Aquatic > Marine > Oceanic | place: Pacific Ocean | collected 2015-01-19 | reverse complement strand
CATCTTTTTCGAGGCAGAAAAGAATAAGTTAGACATCTTCATCAAGCATCCAAAATACGAAGCACGACCTTTAGAAATGGCTTCTGGAGCAGAGAAAACGCTTGCAGCGATTGCCATTCGCATCGCTCTAACCAATGTGTCAACCCTACCAAAATCAGACATTATGATTATGGACGAGCCAGGCACAGCGTTGGACGCCGAAAACCTTGAAGGTTTTATGCGAGTGATGGAAATGATTAAGGGCTACTACAAGACTGTGCTTTTGATTACTCACTTGGATAGTCTCAAAGATATTGCCGATATGACTATTGACATTGAGCGTCAAGATGGTTATGCTTATGTCAGTCAATAGAAAAGTAGAGTTCAGATTCTTTGAAGAATATTTTGAAGGGGAAGTCTTAGAGGAGAATATTCCCGGCAAAGACATCTTCCCAGGGATAGAGGAACTCCATGGCTATACCTATACCCGAGTCAAGAGGGATTCTGATGGGCTCACCTTCGGGATCCGAACACACCAACTTAGGGAACTAAATAATTAATATATGATGTGGTTTCTTCAAGAGTATCCAGCAATAAGCGGATTGATCTTTTCAATCATTTTAGGATTACCGGTAGGATTAAGTACTGTATGGAGTATCAGAGGGTTCAACGAGGACCCAGAAGAGCAAAGAAATGAAGATGTTTGGGATGACGAATGGGATCTAAAGTGAAGCCAGGTGATCTGGTTCAGAGTAATATATTCGACAAAAGCGGTTCAGGGGCGTATGGCTTAGTAATGGGTCCTTATGGAATCCCCGGCTACTGGACAGTTAAGTGGGTCAGCGATGAATGGGACCTAGCTAATGAAATAGTCGGTATTTATGAAATCAACGAAAAAGATATGGTGGTGGTGTCGAGAGCATGAGGGCTGGAGATTTAGTAAGATTCAGAGAGTGTACTTGGCATGTGGAACCAAAACAATATACTGACTGGAAAATTGGTCTGGTTTTAGAATATAAAACCTGGGAAAAAATTGCCAAGATAAGTTATGAAGGGCGCATAATTCGTGTCCGTGCCTCTGACACTCAGTTGCACCAACAAGTTAAAAGAAAACGAAACAACTAATTATATCTACACAGGAGGTGTTGTAGATATGCAAGAGAAAATTGATAAAGCATTGGGTAAATGGGCATCCCGCAAACTTATAGTTTGGGGTACATCCACAGTTTTTTTAGCCATGGGTTCATTGACAAGTGGTGACTGGGTTGCAGTATCCTTAGCTTATATCGGATTGCAGGGTGCTGCTGATATTGCAGCTACTTGGAAACACGGCAAATGAATTGGTTGTGGGTAAAAATCAAACAAGGCGCATGGAGGATCATTTTAGCGATCACCGTAGTCCTGGCTGTAGTTGTTTGGTTGTATAACATTGTACGCTCCTCTGAGGACAAGACACAGTTTCTAGAGGTCATACAGACAAAAGTTACAACTGCTATAAAAGAAAATGAAATTCGTGCTACACTAGAAAAAGATAAAATCGGAGCCATCAAGAAAATCTACGATCGAAAAATCAAGGAAACAAAAAAGATTGAAGATCGTGAAGAAAGATTGAAGGCTCTAATTAGATTACACGAAGAACTAGATTTATAAGGAGACTAGTATCATGGTAGACATCCCTACACTAGAGATAGAGGATTACGATCCAGAACTAAACGAAGAACAGGAAGCTGTTGCTGACCTTTCCGGCGGTGCGCTGACTTACGCAATTGTTGGCGCTGGGCAAGGCGGTGGTCGAATGGCTAAAGCCTTTTACGATATGGGTTACACCAAAACGGTGGCAGTCAATACTGCTCGTTCTGATCTTAATGGACTGGACTTGCCGGATAATCAGAAGTTTTTAGTAGATGAACATGGCGAGCAGGGCGCTGGTAAAGACCAGGCTAAAGCCCAGGCTGCTATTGAGCGCAAAGAGCAGGAGGTCTTTAATAAATTTCGTGAGATCTTTGGGAACAATGTAGACAGGGTCGTTATTTGTCTTGGGGTTTCTGGTGGCTCAGGCGGCGGAACAGTTAATACACTTATAAGGGTTGCTAAAAAATACTTCACTTATATTGGCGTAGAAGATGTAGATAAGAGAGTGGGAGTGATCGCATCTCTGCCTACCGCTGGTGAATCTGCTTCTCCGACGGTGGCTAATAATGCCCACCATCGTATGACTCAGTTATGTGACCTGGCAGAGAAAGGGGAGATTGCTCCCCTGATCATGGTGGACAACGAGAAGATTAAAAAACTTTACCCAAAACTTACAGTCAAGAAGTTCTGGACCACGATCAATAATACAGTAGCTGGTTTGTTTCATGTCTTCAATGTGCTAGCAAATAAAGATTCAGAATACACCACCTTTGATGCTACGGATTATGATAGTATTATGCGCCAATCTGGGTGTATGATTATGGGTGTCACAAGTGTAAAAGAGGTTGAAAGCGAGACAGCTATTTCGTCCGCATTGAAGAAGAATCTAGAAAAGACACTTCTTGCTGAGGGCTTTGACCTTACAACCGCTACGGGTGCTGCTTGCATCGTAGTTGGTGGCGAAGAAATTTTTGAGGAGACTGTTGGATTAATGGACAGTATTGAATTTGGTTTCGATACTTTAGCTGCTTTGACGGGCGGCGCTATTATCCATCGTGGCATCTATGAGGATGACAAAAGAGACAAACTAGTCACATATACGCTGGTAAGCGGCTTGGACCGCCCACAGAAGCGCATTGATGGTTTGAAGAAGTTCATCACGGACACAAAGAAAAAACGAAAGAAGTAAAGTGAAGAAACTTGTTTCTCTCATAGTCTTGTTTTCGTATACGGCTGCTGCTGGCGAGGTTACAGAATTTAAGCCTCGACCAGCAGTGGTCGAACAAGGTAGCGACTCTTATGTGGGAATTCTCTTAAGTGAGGAAGATTTTAGAAATCTTTTGCAAGATAAGATTGACTCTAATGCTAAGATTGCAAACTGCTCTGTGGATAAGCAGGTGTGCATAAAGGTCCAGGAGGCATACAGAGTTTCGATGGTGGCACTACAGGAAGATATCAAAAAAAATAACACCTGGTTCAAAAGGAACAAAGGCGCTCTAGGTTTGTTGAGTGGTTTAGTCATCGGTGTTGGTACTTCCATTGCCATTGTGCGGGCAGTCAACGGACAATGAAGGATAAAGATTACAATTACATTGCAGCCGTGGAAAAAGCCATAGTACAAAAATATGGCAAAGAGACTGTGCAGGATTTTCGATCTCAGTGGGAAGAGGATAGAGAAAAGTCATATCTAGAGCAGTTAAAGGTCCGTCGAGAAAAAGGATATAAAAAACAACACAAAGAGGTTGTTACAGTGTGCGAGGATACAATAATTCACCAGAGACCGATCCAGGCATCCGGAGATAGGACCTGTCCAGTCTGTAAAACATATTCATTTTCCGCAAAGGACGACCTATATATGAATAGGTTCAAAAGCTGTTATCGCTGTTATATTGATTTTATTGAAAATCGTGAAGAGCGATGGAACGAAGGCTGGAGACCAAACCAAGAGCATCTTGATGGATGTCTTATAAGGAGAAAGAAATAATGGCCTCTGTAATGGAAGTAATAACTTGTTTGAACCAAATCGCCGCTAATTCATATGATGATGGTGTGTTGGAGGGAATTGGATTAAACCGTGAAGAGGGTCACCCCATCCTGGACAGCCGACTAATCGACGGCTTTCGTGTGCGCTTCGCAGCAGACCAGATGATTGTATCTTATCAGGCGGAAATGCACCTAAATGAGGTTCACCCACGAAATCAATTTGAAAACGAGATCGAGCGTAAGTTCGCTGATATCGTAAAATTCTTGAAGAAAGAATATAAGGTAATCAAGAAGCAGCCTGTGACCTTGACCTCGGAAGCAGATGCACAGATGATTGTTCAGACTACCTCTCGTTACCATACTTGGGTTCAAGCAAATAAGATCTATCGCATTGGTGGTCTCTCTGAGAGTACAGATGGTGTTAAGAAGAGTAGTGAAAATTCCGCAGCCTCGCCATTTGAGAAGAGGTTTAAAGACTTTTTAGAGCTTTCCACAGACAAACGCCCACCAAACGATACCTCCAAAAAGAATCCTGATACTCCGGAGGCATAATGCCATCTAACAAGCAGGAAGTGATGGCGGAGATTGTCCGCTGCGGCAAAGACCCTGCTTATTTCTGTAACAAGTACGCTAAGATTTCTCACCCGATGAAGGGGTTGATCCCTTTTGAGATGTACAAGTTTCAGGAAGAAGCACTGACAGACTTCAAAAAGAACCGCTTTAGCGTTATTTTAAAAGCTAGGCAGCTAGGCATTTCCACTACTGTGGCGGCTTATGTATGTTGGATGATGTTGTTTCATCGAGATAAGAATGTCTTAGTTGTTGCAACCAAACTCGGCACGGCTACCAATATGGTCAAGAAGACCAAGGCTATTCATAAGCATCTTCCGGATTGGTTGAAGATAGCTAGTATTTCGATTGATAACAGAACATCTTTTGAACTTAGTAATGGTTCCCAAGTTAAGGCTTCTTCGACTTCCGGCGACGCTGGTCGTTCTGAGGCACTCTCTCTGCTCGTGGTGGATGAAGCTGCCTTTGTAGATGGCATGGAAGAACTGTGGGCGGGACTTTATCCTACCTTGTCAACTGGTGGTAGGTGTATCGCTCTCTCAACACCTAACGGTGTTGGTAACTGGTTCCACAAGACTTATACTGAAGCTGAAGAAAAGAAAAACGACTTCCATACAATTAAGCTACCATGGGAGGTTCATCCGGATAGGGACCAAGAGTGGTTCCAAAAAGAAACCCGGAATATGTCTAAGAGGGAAATCGCCCAAGAGCTTGAGTGTAATTTCAATGCTTCTGGTGAGACTGTCGTGCATGGGGACGATTTAGGAAGAATCCTTTCCGCAGTTTCGGACCCCGTTCATAAGACAGGTTTTGATCGCAATTATTGGATTTGGAAAGAGCCGGATATAAACGGTCAGTATATCCTAGTAGCCGATGTGGCGAGAGGAGACGGCTCAGATTTTAGTGTGGCTCATGTCTTCGATGTGGCTACCATGGAGCAAGTAGCAGAGTATCAGGGCAAAATCACGCCAGACATGTTTGCTCCATTGCTTCATTCCATAGCTTCTGAGTATAATGATGCTCTGCTAATCATTGAGAATAATTCGCTAGGTATCGGCGTCCTGACTCGATTGCAGGATTTAGACTATAAAAATTTATATTATAGTGTAAAATCTACTCACGAATATGTAGATGAAGTCACGGCACAAGCTTTAGGCGGAGTGGCAGGGTTTACAATGTCGATGAAAACAAGACCGCTTGTTATAGCCAAATTTGAGGAATTCGTGAGAAATAAACTAATTACTATTAATTCTATTCGTTTTGCTAACGAGATTAAGACCTTTGTTTGGCATAACGGTAGACCGCAGGCGATGCGTAGTTATAATGATGACCTAGTTATCGCTGCATGTATTGGTTGCTGGGTAAGAGGAACTGCATTGACCGCCAACCGGCGTGAGGAAAATTTCAAGAAAGCTCTTTTAGATAGTATTTCTATTGGCGGAACAAAAATGAACACTAAGATTGAAGGTCAACATGGATACAAACCACCTTCAGGTAAATTCCGAGGCGCTGACGGAAGACTACACGATCTAGACTGGATAATCAAAGGATAAAAAATGGCAGACAATAATTCAAACAATAATAATCCTAGAAACGATGCTTCTCCTCTCTTCCGCCGGCTTACCCGGCTTTTTAGTGGTCCTATCGTAAATTATGATAGACCCGCTGTTATTCGAGGTACCAGAAGAGATGTTCAGAAGTATACATTTACAAGCGGAACCGGGAAAGAGTTTAAGAAGAAAGAGTATTACAACCCCTTTGGTCAGTTGAGCAATGGAGTTCTGTATGCCCGCAATAAGCAGGTTAGATATACTGATTTTGATCAAATGGAATACATGCCAGAAATAGCTTCCGCTTTGGACATCTATGCTGACGAAATTACCACCTCAACAGCTTTTAATCCTATAGTCAGTATTGACTGTCATAACCGTGAGATTACAGAAATTCTTAATACTCTGTTGTTCACAGTTCTCAATGTTGAGTCAAATTTATTTGGTTGGTCACGAAGTATGTGCAAATATGGGGATTATTATCTTTATTTAGATATTGATGACACCTTGGGCATTACTAACGCTATTCCGCTTCCTGTAAGATCTATGGAACGGATTGAGGGAACCGACCCCACTAACCCCAATTATATTCAATACTTTTGGCAAGGGGCCGAGGGTAACAAAGGTGTCAGTTTTGAGAACTGGCAGGTTTCTCATTTCCGAGTTATCGGGAATGATCGGTATGTCCCCTACGGGACTTCTGTCCTTGAGCCCTCCCGTAGAATATGGCGGCAGCTTACCTTGCTTGAAGATGCCATGATGGCATACCGTATTGTTCGCTCTCCTGAGCGTCGTGTTTTTTATATTGATGTGGGAAACATTTCTCCCGAAGATGTAGAACAGTACATCGAACAAGTAAAAACACAAATGAAAAGAAACCAGGTGGTGGATGAACAGACTGGTCAGGTTGACCTTCGCTATAATGCAATGAGTGTAGACGAGGATTATTATATTCCTATTCGTGGAAACACCAGCAATACTCGTATCGAAACTTTGGCTGGCGGTCAATTTACGGGAGACATCGATGATGTCAACTATCTTCGTGATAAATTATTCTCGGCACTCAAGGTACCAAAAGCTTATTTAGCACAGGCAGATACTGTAGAGGACAAGACTACACTATCACAGAAGGATGTGAGATTCTCCAGGACAATCCAGCGACTTCAAAGAGTTGTCATAGCTGAGATAGAAAAGATGTGTATCATCCATCTTTATACTTTGGGATTCCGAGATGCTGATCTTACATCTTTTAAGCTCAGTCTGAATAACCCTTCTAAGATTGCCGAACTTCAAGAGCTTGAGCACTTGCGTACTAAGTTTGATATTGCAGGCTCAGCCACAGAAGGCTTCTTCTCTCGTAACTGGGTATATAAGAACATCTTCAAGATTGCAAACGAAGACATTGATAGGATCCAAATTGAGCTTTACGGCGACGCCAAGCTTGGTGCAGCCCTAGAGGAGGCTGGAACGGTACCAGAATCTGGGGACATGGGTGGCGACTTAGGACTTGGAGATGACGACTCAGGCAGTCTCGACCTCGGCGGCGATGCCGGCGGCGACATTCCTGGCGACGATGACGCATCTGATGGTCCTCTTCTAGCAGAGCCCGAACCAGCCCAAAGAGACGACAAAAGAAGTACATCCGGACCAAGATTGAGAAGCATGAACGGTCAATATAACAAGGAAGCTGCTTCTCGGACAAAAAGAACCCTATATAAAGGGGATGATATCTTCGCTGGCATGAAGCAAATGGGAAGACTTCAGAACGGCATTGCAACCGAGAACCTAGATAAAGAAGAAAAGTTACTGTTCAGTACTCAGTTTGAAATAAACAAACTCATAGAACAATTGGGAAACAAAGATGAAGGTCAAGCATAATAAAAAAAGAAACACAGCGTTTTTATTTGAAGCTCTCTTACGAGAGTTGACAAAGTCAGTTGTCTCCCAGCAGACCGACAGAACTAGAGGTGTAAAGAAAATACTTTCTGAGCATTTCCACAAAGGTCAGCCACTAAGCCAAGAGGTAGAGTGCTACAGTGCTTTGGCAGAAAATCAGGACCTTGATAGACCATCGGCTGAAAAACTAATTCAATTGGCAAAAGATTCCTACTCTAAGATAAGCCAGGGCGAAATATTCCACGAACAATCACAGGTTATTAAAAAGATCAACACAACCTTGGGTAAGGGCGTTTATAATAATTTTGTCCCTAACTACAAATCCTTTGCCACTATCGCCCAGATATTCGGCGAGAAGGCTTCGCTAAAGAGTCGGGTCTTGATGGAGAATAAACTTGTTGAAGGTCTTATGTCTACGACCGAACAGAAAGAGGTTATGGAGCCTGTTGATGGCTTGGTTGTTAGGACTTTTACGGAACGCTTTAATCAATCCTATTCCGACCTTTTACAGGAGCAGAAACAGCTTTTAGGCAAGTACATCGTTTCTTTCGGAGACTCGGCAGTAGACTTTCGACTCTATGTTGCAGAAGAATTAAAGAGACTTCACGAGGCAATCGCCAAATCTTTAGAAATGGACGAAATAAAAGAAGATGAAGAGATGATCAATAGTACTAATCAAATCCTCAAAGAGATGGAGGCATTAGATGTCTCGAAGCTCACAGAGGAACAAGTACTTAAAATTCTAAAACTTCAACAACTAGTAGAAGAGTATCAGTCCAATGACAATTAAGATAAGCTTACAAAATAATGTTAAACCCACACAAGAGACTGTTTCCTTACAGATAAGTAAAACTCTTGATGGAAACTTGCTTATCAATGATCACAAGTATATGGATATTGTAATTAATCCCCAAGAAGGGAAAATTGCGACGCTGTCCAAACCCGAGACTGATAGGGATGTTTTTGAGTACCAGAGGGATTTGATGTATCACTTGTTCAAGGGGGGTGTCACCCCAGCAGCAAGCCCTGAGGGAACTGCTGTTTTTGGTGTGGTCGAGTCTTCTTATCCTGTAGAGAGTGATGTAAATTCTCTGGAGACAGTTCTTTATATTATTCAGGATTATATTAGCAAGACCGCCGACGCCGAGGTTGTGGCTGATGAGTATGATAAGAATATTGAAGATAGATTTACACAGCCCTCTGCGAAGGACTCTACCGAATATGGGGAAATAGAACCATACGAGGACACTCCCGAAGCTTACCAGCAGGGCGACCCAACTTACGCCTTCGCTGGTTACGGTTATTTGTACTAACAGAAAGTAGGACCTTGATATCCTTTATAATGTGTTCATATGGCTTGACACAGATTTTGGTTTTTGCTACAATTTTTGATAAAGTCCGGCCCAAGCACCACTTTTTCCACTGCCCGATGTGTGTTGGCTTCTGGGTTGGTGTGCTTCTTCTGATCCTAAACCCTTTTACAGAACTATTTACCTTTGATGTAAGTTTAGTAAATGCATTACTTTTAGGGTCGCTTTCATCGGCTACATCCTATATGTTATGTATGACCTTTTCAGATGGAGGTATTCGGTTTGAACACAGAACGAAAGGGAACTTGGACGCAAAAGTGGATGTTACGCCCCGTAACAAACTGCTGTCGTGGTAGTTGTACCGTGCGGGTAACGCCCGCACTCAAAGGAGATAATAATGAATAAAAAATATGTACTACAAGAATTTATGAACCTCGATTACAGTGATGAACTTCTCACAGAAGAAGAGCGTGAAGGTAATCGCAGCGGCACTCACCTTATTGTGGCAGGTAAAATCCAATGCGCCGAAGCTAAGAATGGTAATGGTCGTATTTATCCTCGCCCAATTCTGGAACGAGAAATAAAAAACTACTCGAAGCTTGTAAAAGAAGGGCGTGCTATTGGCGAACTAGATCACCCCGACACTTCTGTTGTGGAGCTTAAGAACGCCAGTCATGTAATCACTGAAGTGTGGTGGAAGGGTGACGATGTAATGGGCAAGATGAAAATCCTCGGCACCCCCGCCGGACAGATAGCGAGACAGTTAGTGGAAGGCGGAGTTCAGCTAGGAATATCTAGTCGTGGACTAGGGTCAACCAGGCAAGAGAATGGCGCTACTATGGTAGAGGACGACTTCCAATTGCTATGTTTTGATTTGGTTTCTGAACCCAGCACTGACGGCGCATTTCTCGTTGCTGAAAATAAAATCAAAACATATCTCACAAAGGCTGATAGGATCAATAGAGCCCTTAACGATGTTTTGGGTAACTAAAGAAAAGAGAAAAGATGAAGAAATCAGAACTGAAAAACATAATCAAAGAGTGCGTAAGAGAAATCATCTTCGAAGAGGGAGCCCTATCCGGGATTATAAAAGAAGTAGTTCAGGGTCTAGGCACTGGTGGTGCCCTCACAGCGCAGCCAACTGCGCCCCAACACACGCCCGCCCAGAACTCTTCCCGAAGAAAAGTCCTCGATGAAATAGCGTCACAATCTTATGACGACCTAAAGAAGACTTTTCCTAATCCGGAACTTTTCGAGGGCACTGCCCCACTACAGGAGGCGAGAGGCGGAAATGCTCTTGAGGGCGTTCGTACTGGTGATTCCGGCGTAGATATATCTAACATACCAGGCTTCGGCAACTGGTCCAGTGTTGCAACTGCAATAAGAAAGTAAAATAATGAGAAACAGAAACAATTTTAGAAATAAATCAAGAAACAATACTCGTCCCTTGGAAACTTGTGTTGCTGTTCATGCTGAAGAGTGTAATGGTGATGCAGAGAAGATGGTCCGTCGTTTTACTAAGAAGGTAAAGCGGGAAGGCATCATCGAAGAGCAGCGAGACAGAAGGTATTTTTCTAAGCCCTCTGTGAAGGCTACTGAGAAAAAACAGGAAAAGAAAAGATTAATTAGAAAAGTGAATAGAAGAAGAGAAGAACTATTTACACCTAGAGATAGAGTGAAAAGGAGGAGTCGATAATGGGATATTCACCCGACGGTACAAAATACTTTAATGGATATTATGGTAAGTCCCCAGGGCTTGGAAGCGTGGGAGCATATCAGGTTGCTGGAACTCCTTACCTTACTTCTAGTCAGGTTGGTGCCGGCGCAGAGGTTCAACTTACATTTCCTGCTCTTCCACGGTCAATTACTATAATTAACAAAGATGCCGACAGCGATCCTCTACTTGTGCGCTTCGCTTCGGTGGGTACAGGTGCAGCATCTACGCACTGCATAACATTGGATACTCAGAATTCTTCCGTTACTTTGAATGTCCGCACTCGTTCTATATTTTTAGAAGCAACTGGTGCGGCAGTGGATTATGAGCTTTTCGCTGAACTAACTGGGATTGCTACCAATTTAGTGCCGGATATGAATATTGCCAACTGGCCTGGTATTAGTGATTAGTGACGCTTGAGTTAGTATTTTATTTACCAGTATCATAGGAGAAAACAATAATGGGCGGATACGGCGGCGGCAGCGGTTTCACACCTTCACCAAATAATGTTCCTGGACCCACCAAGGTTGGCTCTGCGGTGTCAGATGTTCATCAGATGACTGGGTCGGTGGAAATCGATGGTACTTTGAAACTAAATGGATCATCTATTACGCCCGGCGGCGGCGGTGGCACCTCACCCGGCGGCTCGAACACCCAAGTACAATATAACAACGCTGGATCATTCGCTGGTTCTGCTAACTTCACTTTTGACGGAACAGGTATTTCAGTCTCTCCGGATACAGATAATTCTGCTATCATCGGGCGAGCACATATCGGACTTGGCACGGGAGGCCCACCTGGCAGCATGAACGATATGGCACTGTTTGCTCATGTGGACAATGCGACTGCCACCAATTTTTCCCTACTACACCGATCAAACGGACAGACGGATATTAATGCTGCTAGCGGCGTCCCTATTACATTTCGTATTGGAAGCCAGATTAAGGCTCAGTTGGATGCCGACGGTCAGTTCGGCGTGGGCGGAAACTTTGCCCCCACCGCAATGCTACATGTATCTTCCTCTGATGCAGGACCTCTTTTTAAGGTAGACCACCCAGATGTAGCCCATCCCGACCCCATCTTGTTTGTAACAGGTTCAGGAAAAGTTGGCATAGGAACAGGCACGCCACTTCAAACCCTGTCTGTGAGCGGCAGCGCAGCTTTTTCGGGAGCCTTTGGCTCAACCGCAATAGAGACCCTCACCAGCGCCGGAGCACTCTCCGTTACGGACGGCGTTTCTATTATAGATACGACGGGATTAGCAAACAACGCATTGTATAACTTTACTATACCTAACGGCACCTTTGTCGGTCAACAAAAGGTCGTTTATGGCAAAATCAATGCTGGTGCCTCGGGACCACTTTCTAACGCTTTCCAAATCGGACCTTCATCTAATATAGACAGCGGGGGTGGCAATGTCAACGGCCAGCTTCTATTATCGGGTTCTGATTTCGGCTTTGGTTGGGAAGCGTTGCCCCGTGGCGGCGCTACTCTGTTGTGGGACGGCACCAAGTGGATAACCATCAATTTTACAAACATGTTCTGGAACTAGAGGGACAATCAAACAAATCTCGGCGTTTACATATTTGATCAACTATTTATTGGTGATGTATTTTCATCAGAAAAAGGGGATTGACATATGTCCAATATGCTAGAGCAGGCTATCGTAGATGCAAAGACGCTCCGAGAGGCTGCTATCAAAAATGCTGAACACGCCGTTGTCGAGAAGTACTCCGACGAAGTCCGCACAGCCGTAACTCAACTACTAGAGGAAGAGGACCCTGTTCTGGGAGAGCCAGAAGTCTCCGATGAGACTCAGGAGGTCGTTGACCAAGCTCCTGCTGCCCATTTAGCCGAAGACGATGAGATTGTTACCATCGACCTTAAGAATTTAGGCAAGACCTTTGAGGCAGAGAAAGAACTGGGAGAAGTATCAAGTAGCGACACGGTCAGCCGTGAGGAAGTCATGGACAACCTTGAGGCAGATATGGATATTGATATTGGATCCGACATCCCAGCTAATCGTGATGACGAAGAGATTAATATTGATGAGGGCGAGTTGGTAGATTTGTTTAAAGAGATTCTCGCCGTTGATATTCCAGACGCTGCTGTAAAGCAGGCTGCTGAGGCATTGACCCAAGACCAGCTAGAGATTGACGAAGAGGAAGCCATGGTTATGGCTCCTGAGCATGTCGATGGCATGGATAAAGAAGATATTGAAGAACTTAAGCAAGCTAAGAAGGCTTTAGAAACTCTCGCAGAAAAGAACGACGAGTTGGTAAAGACTCTTACGATGGCTAAAAACACATTAGAAGAAATAAACTTGCAAAATGCAAGGCTATTATATGCGAACCGTGTCTTACAAGACCCCTCCTTGAATGAGCAGCAAAAGAACAAAATTGCTGAGATGGTTGAAAAGGCACAGTCGGTAGAAGAAGCAGAGTTAGTCTTTGAAACTCTTCAAAAGACAATGGCGAATGTCACTAAAGACGCTCCAAAATCATTGTCTGAAGTTGTAACAAGATCATCTTCTGTTATTCTTAGTGGAAATCGAAAACAAGATCGAAACACTGCTGACAACAATCCAGTGAAAGCTCGCTGGGCAACTATCGCAGGTTTGAGAAAATAAACAAACACTGATTAAAACTTTTAAGGAGATATAAAAAATGTCAGTATTAGATACCCTCACAGAAGGCATCAAGGCTCGTTCCTTGGCCAATGAAGGGGAAGCTCTCATGAGCAAGTGGGAAAAGACTGGTCTACTAGAAGGACTTGAAGAAGTCGGTGCGAGCAACATGGCTCGTCTACTAGAAAACCAAGCTGCCCAACTACTCAAAGAATCCAGCACAATGGCTGCTGGTGATGTCGCAGGCTTCTCCGCAGTTGCATTCCCAATCGTTCGTCGTGTATTCGGCAACCTTTTGGCACAGGACCTTGTGTCCGTTCAACCAATGAGCCTACCTTCAGGTCTCATTTTCTTCATGGATTTCACCTACGACAGCGCAATGGCTGCTGATGGTGCTGTCGCAGACAAATCCATCTACGGCGGTAATGTCGTCGGTTCACAATTGACTGGCGGTGTAGATCTTGGTAATACCACCACCGCTACTGGTCCTGCTGAATTGCCAGAAAGAAGTTTCTACTCTCTTAACAACGGTTTCGGTATGGCAACGGCTAGCGCCAACCTTGCCACCGGTGACTTGGATGGTGGTGCTATTTTCACCACGCATACAGCTTTCGCTGGTTTGACTGCGGCACAGGTTGCACGCCTTCAGGCTGATCCTGATATTATTGCTGCTTTGGCTGCTGACGCTGCCAACACTGTGCGTGAATATGTCGTTCCTG
>Ga0098060_1000746_pt1 | contig 13997 bp, 25 predicted proteins | sample 21_taG_FD_77063 | JGI IMG/M metagenome (GOLD analysis project Ga0098060, IMG submission 77063) | Marine viral communities from the Subarctic Pacific Ocean - 21_ETSP_OMZ_AT15319 metaG | ecosystem: Environmental > Aquatic > Marine > Oceanic | place: Pacific Ocean | collected 2015-01-19 | reverse complement strand
TTTTCATTAACGGTTCCCAAACTCTAACTGTTCTAATATCAGTACCACTAAAATAAGCAGAACCAAATGGGTGTGTATGAATCCATGTTTTAATAGGTAATTTCATTCCAACAGGGTCAATCTGAAAATCAACATATCCTGATGAACCCGATGAAATATGAATAGCATCATTAGAATCAATAACTACTTGCACTTCAAGTTTAGGTAGTATTTCAGTTGAAGCATACCATATATGCTCAAACAAGTCTTTTATCTCCATACCTTGCTCATAATACGCATCAATGTATAATTCAGCCTTCATTCTTGCTACCTTTAAATCAATTCTTTTCATAATAGTTTCAAAATTTTCCATCTATATTCACCTTCTTTTGTAGTTTACTTAGTTTAGTAACGGCTTTATCCAATTTACGATTGAGCCTATTTTCTCTTTTAGCGATTCTTCGCTGTTTCCAACGCTTTAGAAGCGAAGGTTTCTTCTCCGGCTTCATATTACGCTTCATTTGTTTGCGTATTTCAGTGGCCTTCATAACCAACTCTTCACTAACAACATATGTTAAATCATAGTGCTTTTCATAGTGCTTTGCTATTACCCAATAAGGTCTTTGGTAAGTTTCTCTTGCTTCCTCTATTGAAATTTCAGGGAAAGATACTAACAAACTAAGAGATTCATCGTAACTCCAAACACCGTTTGTTTTAGAAAATGACTTACTTTCTTCATTATTGAGCCTTACTGGTTTGTTTCTTTCAGTTTGAATCTTCTCGTATTCTTCCTTAGTAGAAGCAGTATTAGTTACTCTTTCTTCAATAACAATTTTATCTAAATCAACTCTATTCATAATTTCAAATACACGATGCTTCAATGACCTTTGCCATCTCTGTTGTATTGCCTTTTTTGTGCGATTAGTGAATAAAGTGGTAGGAGGGTATTTATCCTTATTTACCTTCCATTCAGTAACAATAGCGTCTTCTTCTAAAGTCCATCTAGAACTAGATGCGTGTTTATTATTCTTAACACCCTTTCCTTTAGTAGCCCTTGGATTAGTACCTAATGCTCTTGGATTAGTACCCAATGCTCTTGGATTAATACCATGTGTTCTTAGATTACTACCTACCGGAGTTAACAAGTCAATCTGTTCACTAGCAACTGCTTTAGTGAAGTTTCCTTCTTTGGCGGATTCTGCTAATTTATCCTCTAATACTTTCTTTTCTTTAGTAGTACCATTAGGTAAAGTTAAAGAGGCGATAAACTTGCATTGTCTCCTTGTTGCAGGGTCGTCTTTCCAATGAGTAGGAATATTTAGCGACATGTCTTGACGGTCTTGTAACTTTAGGTCATATTTCTTCTTAAACTTAGCAATAGTGGAAGAATAGTTTGAGGAACTTCTTTCCGGAAACCCTTCATTAGTCATTTCTTCGGCTATTTCAGGCCATGTTTTGCCTTCTTCTCTTTTCTTTATTGCTGTTGCAATTTCATTAGGTTTCCATTTCATACTTATACCTCCAATTCTTCATTCATTTCTATTTTAAATTCCCATGTGTGGAATACTTCGTGGCCTCCTAAAAAACCACCTGCTTCTCTAATAGGGCCAATATATCTAGCCCCGCAAACTTGACAGTAAACAAGAACGATTCTTTCTTCATAATAAGAACCCCTCTCGTCACTAAATTCGACTATATCTCCAATATTATCTTCGGTGTATTTCATACATTCACGACCATAAAGGATTTTACTTCTTCTTTATTGAACCATCTTTGAATCCAATGTGCGCCCATTCCAGCAATAGCGGCTTGCATGAAATGAACCGCTTTATTGGTTCCATCCCATGAATCACCTTGACAACTAAAAGAACCATTTGGCCCTGCTAAAAGAGAATCATACATCTTAGGGTCGGCCTCATAACTCACAAATACCGCATTCCTACCTTGCGCTCGTAAGTCGAGCCATTTAAGGGTTGTGTTGTATAAGGTGCGTCTTACGCTTAGGTTATCCACACAGCATACTACCAAGTCATATCCTTCCATCTGTTTTGTAGTTAAGATAGGAAAGGGAATTACCTTCTTTATGTTATATCTTTTATTCATAGCCTTTGCTTTATTTTCGCCAACTTCTTCTTCGGTAAAATTTTGATAAGGTAAATTCTTTTTCTCAACTTTATCAGGGTCGGCTACTGTAATATCATACATTCCTACTTGATTCAATAAAGGTATTAAATAACTACCAATACCGCCTGTTCCTATAACTAATACTTTTCTCTTCATTCTAACATCTCCAAATTTGCATTCCATCTTTTATTGTACTCTTGTATTTCTGAGTTGTACTTTGTTTTGAAATGGTCTTTAGGCCACCATTCGGGCATTCTATTTTGTCTCCATTCAGCAAACTTCCATTTGCCTTCAAGGTAATAATGTCTGTAAGACTTGATTACAAAGTCCCATTTGTCAATATCATTATTATAATCTAATCTATACTTATCATCCATAGCAATAGTTACAGGAGTAGCCCACCAAGGGTCAGCCTGAAAATCAATTGTATATGCTATATCTAGTATTCTAGATTGTGCGCCATGCTTCTTATTGTAGCGATGAGTATATTCATCACAAAGAGCACATCCATGCGAGTATAACCATCGAGTATTGTTAGGGGTTTGTCTAGCCCAAATAGTACTAGGATGATTAAGCATAGCAGGTATCATTAGGTCTGAACCAATATCTCTATGAAATGCTTTTAATTGAGCAAGAGTAGGTTCTTCACTATAATGTTCAATATAGTCAAAATACAAAGCATTAGTATGTAGCATCTGACAAGTTTCAGTTGGCATTTTAACTACATGCTTATCTAACATTTGTTGTGCCGCTTCTTGAGGATTTCTTGATAGTGCAAATATATTCATTTGAATTTCCTCCTTGCTTCTTCATATATCTTATGTGTGTCTTTACGACCCAAAAGAGTTTGTTGCTTACAATACTCCTTTCGGAGTATATTTGTACTAACATAAGTACTTAGAAAATCTTTTTTCCAATATCTATGCTCGCTCGCTGGTATTACATCTCTCATTCTTATTGTCATTTAAATCACCATTCCTTTTACTTCGGACATCTTATCATATCCTAACATCTTAATTAATGCTTTACTGGTCTTTCCTATCGCTGATAGAGAAATTCCGGTACTTTCGCTTATGTCGCCTTTCTTGATTCCTACATACCTAAATACATTTACTGCTACCCAACAGACAGCCACATAATATCCTCTAGATTTATTGTAGCAATTAACTTCAAGTAAAGGTTCTAGTTTTTCTAATAAAGCCACTGCGTTAGAATAAAACATTATATCATCAGTTACTTTACTACAAACCTGCTTCAACATAAAGGTAGGGTCTGCACCATACAATAGATTTCTATTTCTAAAGTGATTAATCATCTTCTGCGCTAGCCTATTTACTACTTTAATAGAACAGGAATATTCAGAACACAAGTCCTTCATAGAAACAGGGGTTCTATTCTCCTTTAAAACATAAAAGACAGTAGCAGTACATCTTGCTTCCAATTTAACTTTACCGAATAGTCCCTTTCTTTGGGCATCTAAATAACATTCTTCCACTCTTTCTTTTAGAGGGTGGTTTATCTGAATACTAGATAAAATCATATTACAGGTCTGTAATCCCGAAAGAATATGTTGAGGGGTCGTAGAATTATTTCCCCTTCTGTTAAACTGATAAGAACCCTTACCTGTTATAATAGACCCTAGCCTACCTTTGTCTGCTGAATGGGTAACTACTCCGTTATCAACCATTCTTACGGTTTCTTCAAACAATTCTGTAACAACGACTAGGCCGCAATCACTACATTCTGTTTCTCCCATTCTTTCATTATAATTAAATACTAAACTTCCACATTCACTGCATTTCATTCATCTCAACCCTACATTCATTTTCATTACAATTAATATATCTTCTTATTGTGTTTACTATTTTAACGGTCATTGTGTCATTCAATAACGCTAATGCTCTTGCTACAAACTGGTCGCCTAATGAAGAACCACCTGTCATATTATCAATACAAATCGGCCCTCTCCAATTGGCTTCCCTAACAGGCATTTCAGGAAGAGACTGTAATTGTAATTCTTCTTCGGGACAAGTATCTGCATACTTTTGAATATAGTCAGCATTACGCATTTCTATTTCCCTACAAACAACCTCCCAGTTCTGAATTTTCTCATTGAAATCTTTCTCAGTATCAGAAGGAGAATAAACAAAGGTCGATACCATTTGAATATCGGACTTAAACTTATTATCGGTCAGTTTCCAATCCCAACCTTTACCACGCACATACATAGTAACAGGCTCATTATCTACATAAATAACCTTTAGTCGGTTAGGGTATTTTTCTGCCATATCTTTAACTAATTGTTTAGCCCTGCTTTCAACAATATCTTGCTGCCTATTCTGTTTCATAAATTCTATCATTACCTTTCTTTCAGCAACCGTAGGCTTAGTACCTACTGTCCTTTCATAGAGTAATTCGGGGGAAATGAACATCCATTTTTTACTTCTTTTTTTGCCATGAAGATAGAAACTACAAAAGTAATCTAATTCGTTAAGAGTCATTACCCCCCACACTCCATCGCTGACTTCGATAGCAATTTCATTGTCACTTATTTGCTGACAATTTAATCTAACATCAGTCTTTACAAAATCTGAAAAGAAGTGGAAGGGTACTTTATTCTCCAAACAATACTTCACATCTTCAGGAATACTTAGTGCAGAATAAAGTGCTTTTAGCAATTTACTTGCATCATCGTCAAAGGCCGATTTTAATGATACTCTCGCTAAAGCAGACGCAATTGTACTAAGACTTTCTTTTTGGCCGTTAATAGTTAAGCGATTACCTGTTCTCCCAATTGCTATCGGGCAAGAACCTACATTAATTACACCATTAAAATCATTACTAGGAAAAGAAAATACACCGTTACTTCTCCTGTATCGGTGAACTCTTGATTGTCTCTTTAACGCTGTTTTAAAGAAATCTGTTAACGCTTTGTGTATTGGGTCTTTTGCGCCTCTATCATTATGAAGAGTTATGTTCCTACGCAAAGGAATAAAATCGGAAGATAATTTAGTAGTCCAATATTGTCCCGAATCGTTTGGTTTTCTAATTTGTATTGTTACTTCATTCATATTCTCACATCATATATTTATTGTCATTAATATTATTAGCACACTCATGGTGCATTTCTTTCTTCATGTCTTCCGGCAATAGTAATTGCCCTCCACATATTCTACATTTAGTGGCTACTCTTTTTTTATAAGACCAGCCACTTTCAGTATATTCAGGGTCTTTATCTTTCATCTTTCCCACCTTCCCATTATATCACATACATTACAATTCTTACCTTTACAGTTTTTATCATGGTACTGTAAAGCATTGTAGCGTTGAATAAAGTTTTTCTTGGCATAGCGATTAAAACCTACATCTACTGCTTCGGGAAATTCCCATAGTAGTACCTTTATGGTTTGCCAAAGCCTATACTTTTTATCTGCTTCATCATCTAAACTAGAACAGACATTAAAGGCTAACTTGATTCTATTCTTAGCAGAATTAGACCATTCGTTATCATAAGATACAATGACTCTTGCGAAGTCATCATATTTCAAATCACGAATAGGTCTAATTCTGCGAGATTTCATCTAATCACCTTAGATTTCACATGCTCCGCCAGCACAGGCCAATTCGCCTGTTAAGTTAGTATCATCCTGTTCTTCAGTGACCTTAGTTAAATCAATCTTCTTTAGATTAATCATCATTTCATCATAGGTTTCTTTATCAATGGTTTCAAACGGTGCTTGTTTGTAAGAACCACCATCATAAGGAAGAACTGAAAGTCCATTGTAATAATGTCTATTCATCCATAGCCATTCTCCTACATCATCCCATTCATCCTCCTTAACAGATAGAGTAGCGGAGACATTATGAGTGTTCAATCCATCAACATGTCCTGTTCTAACCCATCTGATGCTAAAATTCTTGACTCTTTCCATCAAATCAAATACTGATTCATGTCGAGTTATTGCATCTTCCGGTGCTTTCTGCGGAATAGAAATAACTGCCTGTTCTTCAGGATTAAAGTATTCATCCTCAACTAATTCAGGATGATTATTTAATAGATAAGAATAGATTGCTTCATTCTTACCTACTCTAAGCCTTCTAACATAGTACTCATCATGCCATGCGTGAATACCACTACTAGTTCCTAATACTAGAGAAGTAGTTCCAGCAGGTTTCACGCAAGTAATTCTTGCAGCAGGTTTTATTCCAATGAGTTTAGCAATACGCTTGTTTTCCTGTTTAGCGGCAAAGAAGCCATTTCCAAATCTAATCCTTCTACTACATTAGAAGCAATACCTGTCATTGATACTCCGAGTAAAGCATCCTTTTCAGTATTCTTGCGCCATATCTCTCTTAGATAATGGAAGTCAGTATATCCGGCTTGTAGCGTTCCTAAGAATGCCGCCGCCTTTACCCTTGCTTCTAAGTCTGCTTGGTCTATTACATCAGAAGCATTTACTTCTGTTAAATTACAAAACTGGTATGGGCGCAGTGCTATTTCACAACAGGGGTTAGTTCCCCAATCCTTGTCATTATTGAAATAAACCGCAGGTTCACCACTACCACTATGTTGTATTCTTTCCCATAGTCCCATAAAGAAGTCTTTAGTAACTCTATGTCTAAGAATTACTGCTGAATTATTAGCCCTTCCTCTTTGTGGATTATTTTCCCACCAATTACCGGATTTACAACTAATCATCTTTGAATCGTCTGCGCTAAATAAACTAATCATAGCGGCTCTGCGAATACCACCTGCTAATACTGCATCTGCTAGATAACACATAATATCATGTGCTTCTATTGGTTCTAACTTAGAACCGTTAGTTTTATTTTGAAGTATTCCCTCTATTTTAACTAAACATTCTCTTAATGGCTGAAAACCCGGTGCTTTTCCACCACTAGTCTTCAATAGGCTTCCCTTTGGTCTAATATCAGAATAATCAAAAATAGGACTACTACTCCTAATGCCGGTATAACACTCCAAAAGGATTCTAATTGAATCTGCCCATCCTTCAATAGAATCACTAATAAGATACCTGCGTTTTCTTTCGGGATTAGGTTGAATGATTTCTGATAATTGCTCGACATGATGCCGTTGTACGGAATATCCAACCCCCGTTCCACCGAGAAGTAAGAACATAGCCTCGCTAAAAGATAAAAGGGAGTCAATAGGCATATAAGCACAATTATACACCCTATTTGGGCTAATTTCGATAGGTTTACCCCCAAACTGCATAGACCGCATAGAAGGGAGGACTTTCTTTGTTTTAACGAATCTTTCATACATTTCACCTATTTCTTTTGTTAATTCAGGATATGATTTAATGTGCATATCTCTATTTCTCTTAGTTATTTCTTCCCAAGTCTCTCTTCTTTTCTTTATCGGTAAATACCTTGCATATTTCATATGCACAGTAATGTCCGATAATGTATCTATCGCTGTATTCATTTCTAACACCTAAATTTACTGGCTTTTGGTAATTCAAATAGAGTTGAAAAGGATGAAAGCCATTCACCTTTTTTACTAATTACCCACTCTTTTTCTTCTAAAAACTGCCAATCCTCAAAGTTATGGATAGCAGAAGAATTATCCTCAAGTAGTTCATTTACACTAGAGTATTCTTTTTTATTGAATATGATTTTAGTTTCACCCGAAGCAAACATTATGCCGTATTTACCACGGCCTAAGACATAGCCTTCAGGATAGAAGTCAGGTTTGAATACCGCAACTTCGTTTTGTATTATGGGGTCTGTAAGATTCCACCCATTTAACTCAAATAGTATTTTTAGTGCATCGGGAGATAAAAAATGTCTAAGATTCATTTTAACCACACTGCAAAAAGGGGAGAAAACAGGCCGGTTATGACCCGTTTTCCCCCCGATGAAGCGAGGCTAAACTTACTTATTAGTTTAACCGCCTACGATAGCAGGTGTCAATTCAACTGAGTCTATTGTAGCCCAATCTATCTCACTGATTGATTCTCTAGCGGTCATTTCACCGTTAAGGAATACCCAGTGAGTAGGGTGGGTGTCTATCTGTTCAATAATCTCATCAGAGGCCAAAACTAGTTCAGTGTGGCCTGTTTCGTTCAAAATTGTTAACTTAATCATTCTATCATCTCCATTCTATTCTTTCTATATTCTTGCACCATATAAGGCGAGTCATTCATTGTCACCATCTCCGGCGTTGGCTAGTAAGGCTAGCGGCCCCGTTATAGTTGATACTACGACTATTGCCGGTACTATCAGTATTGCATCTTTTATTATTTTTAATATTCCCATATTTATTCACCTTTTAGTTTTTCTATTTCTTCACTTGCTTGTCTTCTAGTTAAGTTCTTTCTCCATTCTGGGTTATCTTCAGGAGCATAAAATAAGTCCTGCAAATAATTCAGTTGGGCTGGAGTAGCCATTTTATTTAATATCTCCTTTAGTTTAGTTATCTGACTATTAGTTAATGTCTTCTTATCTGACAATTGAGTTTTAACATTTTTAAGGAAAGACATTTCCCAAGCACTAGTACCTAATTTAGAATCAAATACTCTAAACCCGTAATAATTACACATCTGCTCAAAAGAATCATCTGAAATCATTGAAGGAGTATCTAAGTATATAGTCGCATTCGCTAACTGTATTTGTTGGGCTTTAGCATCTCTAGCGGCTCTTTCTTCTCTAATAATTCTGGCTCTTTCTGCTTTCGCTTCTGCTTCAATTCTTCTCGCTTCAACATTTTCAGGAAGATTGTAAACACGCTCTTGTTCTGCTTTAATAGCGGCTCTTTCTCTTTGTTCTTCAAGAATACGCTGTCGCCTTGCTTCTTCTCTAACTCTTCTTGCTTCCCTTCGTTCTAATTCTTCATCAGTTCGCTTTTGAGCATAAGCGATTTTTTTCTCATAACTCTCTCTATGCTTTACATTACACATAGCATCAAAAATAATCATATCTTGCCATAACTTATCTGTTGGATAACCTCTTGAGCGAGATTGCGCCCTTGAATTATCAGGATGTTCCCATCTCCAAACAATAGAAGCCATATGATAATAATTACTAGTTGGTTCTCCTTGTGCCTTCTTTCTTAGTCTAGAAGAATATCGGTATTCTTTTTCATCGAAATCCCAATACATATTAGTACCCTTAGCATTAACCATAATATCAATTTCTTTGATTCTGTCATAAATATCATTAAACTGCTCACCGTTTTGATGCATCCATGCTTTAGCCATCATAGTCTTAGTTCTTTCTTGAATCCACTTATCAATATCTCCTTGAGTAATGTCGGCAATATCTATTCCTGTTCTTTTAGATATTTCTTTCATAATCAAATAAGTATTAATGTGGTCGGAACCAACACATTCAACTACACCGTTTTCAGTATTAACTATCTCAAAGTGATATACTACTGTATGTCCACAAAGACATTTACCTCTTCCCATTTGGGAGTTGCTAACCCAATCGGGCATATTGTCTTCTCCGCCCCACCAAACATTACCAGTTGCTATCCATTCTTCTTTAGCATCTTCGTAATTATCTGCTTCGGATAATTCAACCATTTTCTTCATTAAAGCCCTGTCCCAACGACCCGAACCTAATTGTCTTTTTGCTACTATTGTTTCAGCCATTTTTATTCACCATTATAATTTAATTTGTATTGTTCTGCTAGTGTAAGTGCGTCACTGTAAGTGATATGGGAATTTCTTTCCATATTCACTTTAACTATCCATGACGCTATCTCTTCCACCGAATCACCATCCGATAGCATCATAGATAAATGTTTCATATATCCCATCAGGACATCATCTCTTCGTCTTCTTTTTCAAATTGCCTCTGTTCCATAAGATAACTTGTCAAGATTGTGTCAATCTTTTCAGGTAAATTATCTATAATCCCTGCAATTAGTTTTCTATTCAGACTTAGCCATATCCTATGATAAGTATTCAGAACCACCTTTGGTTCATCATTCTCATTCTGTGATATACAGATAGGTGGCAGCCCTTCACTATTTACTATTCTAAATTCAACATTTGTTTTTGGTTCTCTATTCATTCAAATCCCTCCTGCTAGCGCAAAAATGTTAGATACATTCTTGTGTGCAATAAATCCCTCAACAGTCGCTAAAAAGTCTTGGGAGTCATTAATATATTTACTGTGATTAACTAAAAGACTAGCCACTGTTTGTGCTAGTTTCTGATTACTAAGACCTGCTAAAAGTTTACTCATCTCAAATGCTAGATGTTCTCTATAATTATCATCCATCATACAAGATACACATTCCTTTTTAATCATACAATCATGCTGATGGTCAGGTTCAATCACATATCCTTTATCTTTACATTCTAAGCATTTCATCATTCTATTTCTATTCATATTTAATCCTCCTTTTTTACTAGTGGTGGAATCCACCTTGAGTTATACAGAGCGTTATATTCTTCCAAGCACGACCCACATAATCTAAATTCTATTACTTCTTCATCAAAAGTAGTAGTCATATCATATGTTGCTCTAAGGCCACAACTTGTGCATTTAGGAACCGGAATAACCGGAACCCTTTTTATTTGTTTAAATTTATTTTTAATCCAATCAATCATATTATCACCTAAAAGGTTGAGGATAAACACGCTTATGTTTTAATGTCTCGTTGTAAAGTGGCCAAAACATAACCACCTTTGAACACAATGAAATCTGACACTTCAAACACTTAACCCGCTAAGTAGCGTTTTTTTATTAGCAAACCTCTTTGTCTTGGTAGTTGGAGAGCCTCTATATCGGCTATACTACCTTGACTATAATTTCTGATAGGCAATAATACCTACCCTTTTACCACTAACATATAGATGAATTACATCACCTTTTATTTCTAAATCTGTGACATCATCAATATACTTAGATGCCCAACCGAGCAAATATTCCTTTTTTAAGTCATTCATAATATCACATCAAAAAGATTTACCATGCATAAATTCACGGCTTTCGTTGTACTCAATCTTAGCCTTTATTGCACCTGCAATATCTAAGTCTTTACCAAAAGCATAATCCATAATACGGATTACTGCATCTGCCAATTCTTCTTCGACAGATGAGTATTCCATAATCTTATTAGAAGTAGGGTTATCATCCCTTAGTGCTTCTAAGGCTTCACTTATTTCAGCATGAATTAAAGCCATTCGTTCACCGTCATTTGGAACCTCTTTCCAAAAACCATGATTAACCGCATTTTTATAGACTTTCTTGGCTATCTTATTCCATTCCTTTTCAAAACTCAAATTCTTCACCTCTTCTAATTGCTGCTTCCTTTAATTTACCTATATGCTTGCTTGGAGCATGTTTCTTCGCTATCACCTGTATTAATGACTCATCTATACTTTGAGTCACCGGCACTATTGTAGCACAATCACTACAAACAGGCTTGTGAGTTTTATCACAGGTCGTTACTGATGTTCTAGTCTTATTACCTTTACAAAAAGCACAAGACGGCTTATTACTATCCATATTTTTTAATCCTACCATATTCATTCCTCACATACACATATTGCTTGCATCTTCCTCCACGCATCAGTAAAAGATACACTATCATGTATATTATATCTAACCTTAGCGTCACAAGTTCTGCAATCCATCGTTTCTATTCTTGTTAATCTTCCATTCATTCAAATACACCCCATAAACATACTCGCCCATTCGCTATATTTAGCGTAAGAAACTACATTATCAGCGTTAATCTCGGATATATCCAAGGAAGCATCGGTCAAAAATACTACGCTTTGAGTACTTACATCCCACATTACTTCCTTGGTTACTTTCCATTCATCTAGTGCTTTCAACATTATACTATATCTATTCATATTCAGTCCTCCTGTTGAACCATTATTCCCATGAATACCTTTGAATCAATTAAGACCTCTAATACGCATTCATTCTCTTGATTCCAAGTTAATTCTAATATTTCTATTTTATTCATATTCATTCCACCCTCTTCTGTTCCCAGTATTGATAGTTAGCCATTGTAGTTAGCATCATATTCCAATTAGTAGCACTAGGGTTTTCTCTAAAAGAGATTACCTGCTGCTCAAATCCTTCTAATGCTACTTTTAGAAAGCGTTGCTTTTCATTAGCATCAATTGGTACATTTACTGAACCATAATTCTGTTTTAGTATATCGTATATCGTGTATTCTATAGTATTTTTATTTATATTTTCTGTATTCATATTTTTCAACTCCTTGGTTTTGGCCCACAATAGAACAGATTCTTCTTTGCTCTAGTAATTGCTACATAGCAAATGTTCCTCTCTTCTTTGGGATTAGTAGCCTTTGGGTGAGGCATTCTTTCAGTAGCAAGGATATATACATTGTCTGCTTCAAGACCCTTAGCCTTGTGAACAGTGGATAGCATAATCTCACCCTTGTCATTGTTATCGAATACTCTCTTAATTTCAGCAATAATTCCGCCAACAGTGTCGGCCTTACTTGAAAGAATGAGCAAACATTCGTGCTTGTCTTCAAGATTATTTGCTTGGTTAAACTTCTCAGCCTGTACCAATTTATTATATTGGAAAGCATAGTCTTGTTTTAGTAAATCAATAAACTCTTCTGAACCCATTCTTTCGTTAGAAGTAATTTTCTTTACTGAATTAATCAATCCCTTGGTCATGTCTCGGCCTAGAATATAGGCAGACTTACCTTGAAGGATTAAGTCATAGAAAGCAGAAACTAGAGGTGCATTATACCTACACAATACCATATCTCCCTCTAAAGGAGTAAAGGCTGCATTCACAATTACATTACCATCTTCTGCATCAGAACGGCAACTAAAGTTACTTACATATCTGTTTGCTTCAGCAACGACGCTTTTAGGACATCTCCAAGTTAGACTCAAGGAGAAACGCTTTATTTCTCTTGAACCATTTTCTAATCTCTGAGAAAACATATTCATTGAATTTGAATCTGCTCCACGGAATCCATAAATTGCTTGATTAGGGTCGCCCACAATAATACATCTGCCGTTACCCACACATCTAGAAATCAACTCTCTTTGCATTTCATTGAAGTCTTGTGCTTCATCTACGAATAGAGTATCAAAGGTAGGTAGTGGCATGTTTAGTACCAAAGGCAACCAAATCATATCATCAAAATCAATCATTGAAGTATTCTGCATACATCTGTTAAGAATGGCTGGAATGTTCGCTAATGCGATTGCTTCCTCACGGTCTGATTTAAACTCAACATTATATTCATCAATCAATCCATGTATTGAAGAAGTATCTTCCGCATCAGTCAAAGAACCTTTAATCAAACTAATTAGTTTAACTAGCGGCTGTGCATAGAAGTCACGGCCTAGAATATCATCAATAATATTCTTTACTTTGAAGTTATTTACTTTGGTTTTGATACCTGCTGCTCTTAATGCTGCAAATCCTAAAGCATGGAAAGTTTTTGCTTCAACATCATTAGGAAGTCTTTCTCCTAATTCAGTCGCTATTGACTTATTAAATGCCAAAAACGCTTTCTTATTTCCATTATCTCTATTCGCTCCTTCAACAATCGTGAAAGTTTTACCTACACCTGCACCAGCATCCACAATAATGTGTCCTGTTCCATGTTGTATTTCTTCCCAAATTGCTTGTTGTTCAACTGTTCCTGTTATCATTTTTATTCCTCCATTTTTATTTGTGAGTAGGTGGGAGAAGGAGTGCGATGTATTAATACATCATATCTTCTTATTGTAGCCCCTTGCGCTCGACTTCTCCCGTTGAAGCGGTAATACTTGGTATTACTTTTTGCTCCAATACTAAGGGGGGCCACACTATATGAAGGGTGGGTCAGGTCATCCCCCCCCTCTAGATTAACAATTAAATGCCAATCTAGGGTCACTTAACAGTCAATAAAAAAAGCCCCCACC
>Ga0098060_1000741_pt1 | contig 14055 bp, 21 predicted proteins | sample 21_taG_FD_77063 | JGI IMG/M metagenome (GOLD analysis project Ga0098060, IMG submission 77063) | Marine viral communities from the Subarctic Pacific Ocean - 21_ETSP_OMZ_AT15319 metaG | ecosystem: Environmental > Aquatic > Marine > Oceanic | place: Pacific Ocean | collected 2015-01-19 | reverse complement strand
TAGGGATCGCATTCCAACGTATTCTCCTTCACCTTCAACGGTATAGAAGATTTTATCGTCAGAAAGGATTAAAGTTTCTTTATCTAAGTCCATTTCAACTATATTATAACCTAGTATTCTGTAGATTCAACTGAAATCTGCAAACTATAGTCAATTATAGTTGCTGGGTAATGTGATCATGTTGACTAAGTATTAGTACATGAGCAGACGTTCTAAGAAACAAGCTGTGGATATCGATCCAGAACTCGGTGAAGATATCTTTAATGGAGGATGGTTAATGGACTTCAAAATTAGAAAGCCTTTCTATATGAAGCCAAAACATCGTGACTTCTATGAAACGATTCATGAGACAACAACTCAAATGACTTTTGTAGATGGTCTTGCTGGAACTGCTAAGACATATATTGCCGTATATGCTGCTCTTGAAATGCTAAAAAGCGAAGACGTTGAGAAGATTGTTTATATCCGATCAGTTGTTGAGTCAGCAGACAAGAGTTTAGGTTCACTTCCAGGTGAGATTGATGATAAATTCTCCCCATATATGATGCCTCTTATTGAGAAGGTGACTGAACTATGCGGACCCGGTACATGTGGTATGCTTAAGTCTAAAGGATTGATTGACGCTATACCTGTTAACTTTGTGCGTGGTCTTACATTTAACAATACATGTGTTATTGTTGATGAAGCTCAGAACCTTACTAAAGGAGAGCTTACTACCATCTTAACTCGCTTTGGTCGTAATAGTAAGTACATTGTACTTGGTGATGGAAAGCAGTCTGATGTTAAGCAATCAGGCTTTAAAGATGTCTTTGATAGATTTGATAGCCATGCATGTGAGGATAAAGGTATTCACGCATTTAAGTTTGGTAATCAGGAGATTGTTCGTAGTAAGATCTTGAGATTTATCTGCGAAAGACTCGGTTAGATTTAAAACAAAAAGAGAGCCGCTACTTACGTAGCGGCTCTTTTCGTTTATTGTTATTAATATTATCGCTTACGACGAGTAAGTGCTCCAAGTCCAAGCAATCCAAGAAGAGCAGTTGAAGGCTCAGGGATTGGAGAACCTCCATCAGTAGTGTACCAAGCGCAGTATCCTGGAGCAGTAATGACTGAAGCAGCTGCTACCCAAGTATCGGTTGGAGTATCAAATGTCTCAGTGAGATCTTCTACACTAAGAGCACCTTGAGTATTGGTTACAAGGAAGGAAACAGAGTCACCTGTTGTGAAGAGTACATTAGATGGCTTGTTACGACCGACTGCGAACCCAGCTCCAATATCGAAGATACCTTGATTGTTACCATTAGGTCCAAGAAGGTTGTTCTTCTGCTTGAGCATATTAGGTGCTTGAAAGAAACCTTCTTCAGCAGTTACACCACCAAGCTGAATTGGCTGGTAGCTAATACCCTCTGGAAGGTTAAGTGCAACACCATCAACATAATGGGACCCAACATTGACTGCTTTAAATGTAACCTTAACTTCATTAGCTCGTGTAGTCTCTTCGAATGTAAGAGTCATTGTATAAGCTGGATCAGAGGTTACATGCGGCTGGTCAAGGACAAGAACAGTTGCTGCATTTGCTGTGTTGAAGGAGATCGCTGCGAGAGCGCCGACTAGTGCTAGTTTTAGTACTTTCATTTTTTTGTTTTTTGTTTGTTTGTTTTTCGGTAGGGGCCGGAAATTGTTTAAAGTTTGTTGGTTAGTTCGATGATAACGCCAGTAAGTAGTATAAGAATACTTGCCAATGTTACCCAAATGTAATCCTTATTCATAGTAAATTATTAAGAAGTTCGGTAAGGACGCGAATAATATGTGCGAATGCTTCGAAGAAAGATTGTAAGTTCATAGTTTAAAGTTCTGTAATACGTGGTGGAGTTGGTACAGGTGGGTAGTAAGGAGGATCAATTCCTGGTGGGTAGTCAAGAGGGTTAGGCAATTTCTCTTTAGGAATTACCTTAGCACCTTTACCTGACTTAGCAGGTGGTACATCATAACTTCCAAGTGGTGGAACGTCTGTAGTTGCTCCAAAGATCAACGTAGTGATCAATGTAATTAATTTCGTTAGCATCGCAAAGGTATATTAATATATTAAAATGTTAAATCAACTACTTTATCCAACTTGGTATATTACGATTAGTCCATTTAGCAAAAGGCTTATCGCAACGAATATATTGTTTGTACTTATCTACAACAGGTAGCTTATCAAAACCAGGAATCTGTCTACATGTCTGATTAGCAGCAATGGCTACAGCAAATTCAGTCTGCTTACCCTTAGGAAGATTCTTAGGTGGGTTCTTGAATATTTCTGCAAGTTTAGTCTCAGTAGCATGAACCTTTCCATAGCGATGAGTATATTCCTTACATGAAGCAATAAAATGCTTATACAACCACTCATAGTTAGCAGTAGTAGCACGACACCATAACCCCGACGGGTGTTTGATATGAGAAGCTTTGTAGAGAACCTCTTCCATATTCTTATCAGGATGCAGCCAACGCTTGATACGACGATTAGCTTTAGTACGACCTTCGTATTGCTCTCCATCAAGAACTCTATGAGCAGTTGACATTAGTTGAGCGTACTCAACAATCATCTTGACCACATGTTTATCACACATCTCCTTAGCGGAGACAACGGGACAGTTATTAGTAGTAAATATATTCATCTTACAATTTAATTATATGAGAGTTCCTTATCGCCAATACCCTCTCATGAAGTTAACCATCTCATAATAGTTGAGATATCTCATTTGACCATCTGAACCAACCATTTTAGTAGGTTCTTCACCCCACCTCTCAACCAGTTCCTTATACATTACAGGATCAGTTTCAAAAGCTGGAGTAACTCCTCTTGTTACCTTGACAAAACCTTTGACAATAGCATCATACTCCTCAAGAAGATCTTCTTCACCATCAAGAATCTGATTAGCCATATCTTTTATCTGCTTCTTAACCTCAATCCTATTGAATAGAGGAGTTTTAACAGCTTTTCTGTAAGTCATATCTAATTATATGAGAGTTCCTTATGTTACAAAGCATAAATATTACTATGCTAGCAAAACTTAAACTAAAAGCTGTTAATTGGTTAATGGGAACTAAGTTCTATAAACATGTTTTGCTTAAAATTATACCATTTATTAGATTTACAACATACTACCCTGATATGAAAGGTAGTCAATACTCTAAGCTTTATGAAGTTATGGAGGAAGGTGACATTATCCTCACCATTGATCGTAGAAAACTCACAACTGTTCTTATACCTGGTGAGTTTTCTCATGCAGGGATGTGTGTTAGTAAGGATGGAGAATGGGAAACAGCTGAAATGACTCATAATCATTATGACAAGACTTGCTTATTTGATATGGCAAAGTCAGCTGATCGTATTGTAATTATGAGACCACAATTACCGTTAAGTGTAATTACTAAAGCTGTTGAAAAGTGTAAGTCATTTGAAGGTACCAACTATGATACATCTTTCAGCTTAGGGGTTGAAGCACTTTATTGTAGTGAGCTCATTTACGAATCATATGAGAACAATACTTTAGATGTGGATGTAAGTGATCTACTCGGTATGGGTAAGCCTTACATTAGCCCTTCCGGTCTATATACTGCTAAAAATCTTAGAGTTGTTATCGATACTGATAAGCTCTAAAGAAAATAAAACCTCACGCATCTGGGGCTACGTGAGGCTTAAAATGGAGCTCCGAGTCGGATTCGAACCGACGACATCGAGATTACAAATCACGCGCTCTGGCCAACTGAGCTATCGGAGCCTTTAAAGTTATCTATCTGTCTAATTGCTTACAACAAACAACACAACAAAAACAACAAGACAGATAGATGAAATTATTTACCAGCAAGCTTATTCCAAACACGCTTGAAGAAGCCTGGCTTCTCAACCTCAACATATTTGACTACCTGCTTAACGATTACTTCTGGCTTAGGTTCAACAAACTCAACAGGATAAACATCCTCTGGATTCTTTGTAGCGCGCTTCTCTGCCTTCTCCATATCAGTAGTAGTGAAGAGATATGCTTTACCATCTTCAGCAAATACCTGGAAGTATTCCTTAGAAGAATTTGTACGGGCCTTCTTATTAGTAACAAGCTTGATGTAAGCTCTTGTAACTTTAATTTTCTTTGATTTCATATTATTATATTTGTTTGATTTTAATTACCCCCAAGTAGTACCTTCAAACCAACCACCCTTTGTCTTTGTTGATGGTTTAGTTGGAGCTGCTTGATCTTTCGATCCCTTAAACTCATTCTCTTTAGGTTCTGCATAGTCAGAAGGTGCATCAACAACTTCTTTAGTAGCAATAGGACCGTGAACATCTTCTAGACCTTCTTCATCATACTCTTCAAGTATAGCTGTATCTTTAACAGATGGCTTAGAGTCACTTTGAGTAAAGGTAGCTGTGAATCGAATATCTTCTGAAACCTCCACAGTACGATGACAAGTAGCAAAGTTCTTATCATGCTCATTAATTTGAACTGACTTAACTCTTACACGACCGTCAGTAGCTTCATCGATGAAAGTATCAGCAGTCTTAAGAACAAACTCAGCAAACTTCTCACAACCTACACCATCTTGAAGTACAATAACTTGAGCTACTCCAGACTCATCAAGCAACTTAAGAAGATCAAGCTGAGGATCATCTGCAGCAACAACCAACTTGTGATCAAATGTATGTTCCAAAGTCTTTTTAAGATCTTTGAGACCACCAAAGTCTGCTACCCAGTTACGTTCATCAAGCTCATCAGCTTCGAATGTAATATTAGCTGTAAGGTTATAGCCATGAATATATTGACAATGACTATGAGTACTTCTCCACTGTCTAAATGCAGCTGAACCTAAGTTAATTACTTTATTGCTTGTAAACTTCATCTTACACCTATTATGGCGTATAATCTACCGTAATCAACTACTTTTATTAAATTATTTACGTTTAACTGATCACTTCGAATAGTCTGAATGACGTCTAGATATTAGTAAAATTATAAAGACAAACCAGATTATATAGTATCACAGTATATTAGAGACCAGAAACATAGGTTCATTTACGCTCTCTACTATCCATTTATTCATCTGCGACCCGGAAATCAAGTGTTTCGGGGAGAAAGTTGGAAAAAGTTTGTTTTTTAGTCGGTTATGAACTTTTTATCGTAAATTGCATTGGCAACATCAATAAGACGTCCCATGTATTCACTGTTACGAAGTTCTTTGAAAGCGAGGTTACCAATACCAAATTCACCTTTAGCTTCGAGAGAGTCTTTTCTCATCTTAGCAACCTTAGCTCTAAGAGCATCAGCAGCTTCAGCAAGGTCATCAAGCTCTTCAACTGGAGTTGTTTGTAGAGCTACTTCAAGATCAGCAATCTCACCTTTAAGTCTATCAGCTTTAGCACTAACATCTCTTGCATCTACCTCAGGCTCATTGTGTTCAGGTTCACGAATCCAAGTATTATTAAGAATGGAGTAAAGACCAGATGCTTTATGAGGCTCTTCTGTGTCTTGGAAGTAAACTTCAACATCATGACCACCCATTTTAATGTCATGTCTAAGATTCCAAACAAATCTTTTACCATCTAATGCTTTCTTTACAAGATCCTCATCATGATTGATCTTTGCAAAGTCTAAAAGGATATGAACATCAAGGTCAGAGTATTCAGTATAGTTGTAATTGGCCATAGAACCAGTTAACTGAATGTCATCAATAAGTTCATCCTTAACCCCAGCACCTTCAGATACATCTTGTGCAATGGTGAGAAGCTTTTCTCTTAAGTCTTGATCAAAGTTCTTAGCTGCATCCCAAAAAGCTGGGTGCAAAGTGTCATTATAAAACTGACTTTCGAAAAATAACTTAAATGATTTCATTTTACTTCTGCTTCAACGTTATCGTCGGCAATGTTCTCTTGGCTAACATCAATAAGCGCATCAAGATCTTGTTGAATGAAGTCCTTACCAACAAGTATCTTATACAAATTCGAAGCTCTATTACCAACAGAGAATCTAATGCCTGTATATTCTTTCTCACCAATAGTAAAGTCAAGTTCAATAACAGGACGGTGCTCAATGTTGCCAGCACCTACGTTAATTGAGATCTCATCTACCTTTGGTACGAGTAGCGTACGACCATTCACAGTACGGAAGAAAACTTTATCACCTTGCTCTTGGATGTCTTCACCGTGAATAACATTGTATGCTCCATTACCGCTGTCCAATTTAGCAGCAACTTTACCAATGCCTTCAATGTTGAAGAATTCAATAAGTCCAAGAACAGACTTTTCTTCAATGTACTGTAGAAATGTTTTCATATTAATGACCTTCGTGATCTTCAGGAGCGATGTCAGAGTGATCTTCTGCATCAGCGTGGAAGTCGTAATCAAGCTTATGGAAAACAGAACCAAGGTAGTCAGCAGCTTTTGTAATCTTAGCAGCAGTCCAACCTTCAAGTGCTTTTGTTTCCTTCATCATAAGACCAAGAGCATATGCATACTTCTCAATCTTGTAAAGTTCAGCAAGAGCCATCTTAACTTCAGAGTCATCTTCGTGATTAACACGCTCACCTTCAAGAGAAGGCTGAATGGATGGAGCAACGATTGCTAATGCAGCAGGCTCTTCCTTCTTAACTTCCAAACTTTCTGGTTCAGGGTTCTGTGACATATCAACCTCTTGTGGAGCATCGTGCTCAGCACCCTCATGTTCACCATCTTCCATACCAACTGCACCTCTAGCAGCTTTACCAATACCACCAGTAGCACCATCAATAGCACCTTGTACAGCTCCAACTGTACCTTCCACAGCACCTTGAACAACTCCACCAACAGCCTTAGCAGCACCATCAGCCACACCGCCGACAGCACCAAGAGCAGCACCTCCTACTGTTTCAGCTGTCTTCTTAGCAGCCTTACCGACACCTTTATAAACTTTCTTAGCTGGCTCACTTGTAAGTGCTTTACCAGTTGCTCGGGCAGCCTTAGCAGCACCGGTACCTGCTACTCGTAGCGCATTACCAGCACCTGCTGCAAGAGCACCAAGCATCTCTTCCTGAACCTCAAGTGGCTCTACATTTGAATAAGCCTCGGCAATAAGCTCAGCATCATTAAGTTTGGACTTCATGCATATATTTATGCCTGAAGCACTGCTTTTACAGCATCTTTATCAGATTCTGAAAGCTCAGGTGGAGCAAAGTAGTTAACAGCCTCATCTAAGTCTTGTGCAATGAGCGCTCTTGTCTTTGTTCCAGAGATACCTTCTGCTTGAATAGGTATCTTAACCACTTGAACGAGTGGATACTTCTCAGGATTCTTTGTAAAGTAGTCGTAACGCTTAACATCTTCATCTTTAGCACCTGCTCCTACAATAACTCTCTTGTCTAAGTTCTCATCAGCAAAGTCATATACAGATTTAACAGGAGAGATAGGAGCAAGAACAACCTCAACTGGCTTACCTGCATACTTAGCATAGATATCCCAGATAGCTTTTGATTGTTCAGCTGAAATACCATCACGCTCCTTGTTACCAATTACGATTACTCCTCTAGTAGCATCCTCAAGCATATATTTAAAGGCACCAAAGTGACCCTTTGTAGGTGGTTTATAACCACCAGGCATAAGAGCTACTGCTTCAGTATCTTCTTGGTTCTCGAAATACTCTTTAAATGTTCTCATTATTAAATTGTTCCTTATACCAATCGTCGTAAAATAACGTTTTTACCTTCTGAATATTATTTATAGCAGATGGATCTAATACGACAAGGGCGAGTGGAGGTGTACCGGTAGGTACTTCATTATACATACTACCATCCGGATTATAATCATCAAACAAATTAAGGTAGGCCATTACTGAGAATCCTTTAGACTCAGCTATGCTTGTGTTCTCTTCTGGATCATCATGTTCATACAATTCCGGGTATAACCTATCTAAACTTAATACTACTTTATACAAGTATTGGTCGCTCTCTTCACCAAGCTGAGACCATTTATAATCAGCTCTATATTCAGATGTAGTTAAAGGGCCTACATGTAGATTTTTTCGCTCGATTGACTCTTTTGTTAAATTTAAATCACTTACATGATAACAAATTATTTGTTGCATGTTCTTAAGATCATCAAAAGCAGTACTATTAGTAAGTTCTTGATCTTCAAAATACTCTTTGAACGTCTTCATTTAGTTATAAGATTTTTTCTCTGCTCCACCACCACCGAAGTTAGCACGACTAAATTCTAAACGATCAACAAATTTTACTGAACGTTCACCACCGCCTTTGATTGGGCTCACAGCAACATACCCTTCTGGATTAGCTGCTCTTAAAGTACCATCACCATTATCAAAGAAGTGCTTGAAGTTGTATACAGCATTATTATATTTCTGAATAAATATTTGCTTAGCCATCTGAACAGCCTTACTCTTCTTGAACAAATTAATAATGTCAGCTTGTTGCGCCACTAGATGGGCTATTTTCTCTTTACTAACAACCTCTTTCGCATGTCGACGACTTGCTGTCTTAACTTTATCAATAGCTTTTTGATCTCTTTTCTTAAACCACTCAATAAAGTTCTTAAAGGACTTCTCAGGATCCTCAATAAAGCTACCATCTCTAATTTCAGAGTTGAGATAAATATTAATAAGTGGTAATACAGTACCAATTTCCTTGTAGTTAACCTTAATACTGTCAGCTTGCTTAATATAAGCTTTAACTTGCTTCACTTCATCTGGCTCAAGTGTAATAATACCAGTCGAATCAGTAAATTCTGCATCATCCATCCATACACCTGGTACTTTTCTCAACTTTCTAAACTCAGAATTCGAAAGAGGTATACGACCTGCATCACTTATCTCCTTATACTTACTATGCCAGATAATACCAAGTGTTGAACCTAGAACTTCCTTACCAAACTCTGAATCTTTTGGTACACCATATCTAATTCCATTAGGATTTGGCTTAAAGGTTACCAACTCTTCACCATCTACCACCATTGGCTTAAGCAAAGATGTATCAAACATAACATCTCCACCAATAACACCAGTAATACCCATTTGCTTTGTTGCTTTTAAAACTTGCTTAAGTTTATCTACCAAACCTGGAGCATGTCCATGGTTATTAACAATATCACCTTCATCATAGTTAATCTTTGGCACTTCATTTGTAAGTCCTGACTTGGTAGCAACGAAATGTTTACCTGTAACTGGGATCTTTGAGTTGGGTCCCATCATATCTTCTGTAATTTTACCTGCAAGCACGAAAGGAGCACCGTCCCATTTAACAGATGTCTTAATAGATCTCTTTGATTTACCCTGCAACTTACTCAACATACGTACAAGTGTCTCACGAGCTTCAACATATCCACTCTCACCCTTTGTAAGCAAAAGCTCTTCAAGGTGAGTTAAGTGACCAGTTGATCTTTTTGCTTTAGCTTCGTTAATTAACGAGCGATTTGCGTAATATTCTTTGAAGTTCTTCATATTTCTGTTGTTCTACCTTAATTATAGCGGAGTTCCTTTATTTCAGCACGATTCTTGGTGATTTTGCAATGACCGTCTGTGATCTGTATGATCCACCTTCATAAGTATCGATATTTAAGTCAAAACTCACTTCAGGAACATCTTCTAACTGTTTATATAGGTTAGTAATTGATGGATTCTTAGTATCAAATATAGCCATTGTCATATTATCATCATTACCTGCTGTAATATAGTCGAAACCAACCTTCTCCTGGTAACAAATGATGGCAATTGCACCAACCAAACGTTGGAAGTTGTTGTAATTTGTCTTTGGATTAAAGTCTGCAAAGTTATTTGACTGGAAGAATGTACTCAACTGATCTGTAATGTCTGATGCATCAGCATAAGTCTTCATCTCTGAAAATACCTTAACATAATCTTCAACAGTAGCATCAGCACCCAACATTGAAGCAAGTTGACCAGGTAAGTTAGTTTCAAGTTCACTACTCTTCTTAATGTCGTACATGAGACGAGCAAGTAGCCTGTTTGGTAATAAGTTATCTGGATTAACACCAACAGAACCATTCTGCTTCTTGAGAGGTTGGAAAGAGCCTGAAGACAATACTGTATTCATAAACTGCTCAACATCTTTAGTGTTATCAAGTAGAGCAGTAATTTTACCATTCTTAAACATGTTTTTAAGTTGATCAGAACCTTTCACAAACTTGTTGTACAATGCCTGAGCCTGTTCTTTACCTTGTGAGGTATAAGTGTTGATTAACTCAACAAGCTCATCCTTATAACGCTCATAAACGTTAGCATTGAGGTTAACATAATCAGACTTAGCTTCAAGTCTATCTGAAATCTTATTAATGTTGCCATCACCACCTAAGATAGCACCTGAACCTTTGTTAGGTCCATTAGTCTTAATCTCTACCTCACTACCATCCCATTGAAGGTCACCACTTGTACCTTTTGCAGCAGTACCAAATATTGAAAAAGTAGACTCACCAAGACCAACTCCAGTTGAAGCCTTTGGAATAACATTTAAATGAACATTCTGAATAAAAACATTCAAGTCTTCATTTACAAGCTCCTTTGGAAGCTTACTGGCAATGGCTTGAGCAAAGTTAAACACTCTACCAACTGGGCAATCTGAAAGCTTGAGAAGTGTCTCTTTATTATTAGCAAGGTGATTCGTTAAAGCAACACCTTCATCATATTGAGACTTAGTAACAATCTCTTTATATTTGTTCTTAGCATTCTTTTGATCCTTACCTTTACTTACCCAATCACCTTGAGTAAAGATAGATACAATATTTTCATCAAAGCCAGGATCTTGATTCAATCTAAGTTGTCTCGCAACAACCTTACCGTAAGAGTCATCCAATTTGAATGTTTCTTTCTTGCCATCAGCTGTGGTGAATACGACTTCAACCTCTTCATTGAGGATCTGCTTATTGTAGATATCTTCCAATCTCATACCACCATTATATAACTGTTCCTTATGCAAGGTCAAGAGTATCTTTCATGTCACCCTCACCCATTTGAAGAAGGTTTCTGATCTTTGCAATAACAACCTTAGGATCTGTTTCAATGTCTGCTTGAAGCTCTTTAGCAATTGCAGCATCATCAGATGGTGGCTGATGTAAGAAAGCTTGAACAAGAAGCTCAACAATAACCTTCTCACCCTCTGATGTCATTTCAGATGGATCAGGCGCCATGGCGTCAGCTGGAATCTCAGCAACATCAGTTGCATCAGGAGCGCCATCCTCAGCATTTTCGTTGAGAATGGAATTGTAGTATTTAAAAAGTTTTTCTGTTTTCATATTATTTGATTGCTTTTGCTACTTGATTGAGCTTTCTTGAAACAGCTGTACCGATATTACCGATAGACTTATCAATCTGCTTAACGCCACGAGACGGTCTTGTTGGATCAGACGCAGCTTTAATTTTATTAGCTGTATCAAGGGCAACAGCTACTTGCTCCATATCCTTCATGTCAACTTCACCATCTTCTGTACTTAGTGGCTGAAACTCTCTCATCTTATTGATAAGAAACTCAGTAATGTCTTCTGTTTCAAATGGCTCTTCTTTCTGAATATCCATAACAAGCTCGTGGTAAGTGTTAATGAATGTTTTCATAAGATCCGTATTATAAAGACCTTCAAGACGAGCAGCAGCCTCAGAGGACTGCTCATTAAGTGGGGTGTTCTCTTCTACAAGACTAAGAAATTTGGACATACCAATATTTAATGCAAAAGGCTCAGCTTTACATTAATATCTTTGGTAAATTTATTCTCAATCATGGTAAGGTTGTTCTTCTTCAAGAACTCTTTGAACTTCTTCCAAGAAATCTTACTTGTATCAATTGGAGTATAAGCCTGAAACTCACGTTGCTCTTGAATAAACTCTTCAAAATCAACATCTCCGTAGATAATTTTTGATGGAAGCACCTTAAAAATGCGTTCAATGAGAACCTTTTCAATAGCATACTCCTCTTTATACTCATAATAGAAGCACTTCTTACGCTTTGACATCTGACAAACAATGAGAATTTGATTTAAGATAAAATGAGTACCTAATTGGTTCTTTTCTTTCTGAGGTATATTATGCAACTCATTCTCAGTCACATAATATTGATAAGACCTAAACGAATCATCAAGGTAAGGTCCAAGATTAATGTACTCTACATTATTTTCAATGTCAAAATAGCTCCTAAGCTTAGGTTGATTAAGATTTGTAGGAGAGTCTAACATTTTAGGTGTAGTTTGTATAAGTATATTTACTTTTTATTATACTTTTAGGGGGCAACTACACTATTATATCCTCTTTTTGCTACGAAAGCAACAACTTTGGCGGTTTTTTAGTGAATTTCACTCTACCGATACGGCAATTCATGATGCCATTGTAGTAATCCTCACGTATTAACACTTCAGACTGAAATTGGTAGAGGGTTTCCATGTAAGCCAGCTCACTTTTAGTGCCACAACTGTAAATTATCTCAAATTTGAACTTATCCTTACCCAATTCCGCAATATCTGCGTTTAATCTGTCGGATGAACCTGTATATGTCTTCCAATCCGACTCTCCTACAATGACTCTCTTACGCTTCTTGCCTTTTAGTGGAGGTCTCTTAGTCCTCTTTTCAATCTGCTTCTTTCCAATGTACTTCATATCAGATACCGTGTTGGTAATCAAATATACGAAGCCGAATGGGAGCTCTTCCCACTGCTCGTCACATGTCCAGTGACCTAAATCCATTATGCTACCTTAATTGGTTCGTGAAAGACTGATTTTGTCTTTTTAGCCTTCTTTTTCTTCTTTTTCTTCTTCTTTGGATCAACATCAGCACGTCTCTGCACTTTACCAAGAGCTTTAGGTACTCTAGCATCACCTGGAGCATAAGAATCGGTAGAAGTAGAAGCATTTGGAGCAAAACTACCAGCAGCTTCAGGACCAAGAGCACCTGCTGCACCAGCCGCTGTCATATCTTCCTCAATTATCTTGTAGAAGTACTTGGCAAACTTAGTAGTTGATTTCTCCATATTAGTATTTAATCTAAGGTATGGAGTTACTCAAGAAGTATATCGAAGAGGTCGGTAAGGATCTTGTACTCGATGACTTTAACATCAAAGAGCAATCAATGCGCTTACCTGCTCGTAAGCATTATTGGGTAGCTCAACTTATTAAGTCTAAGATCGAGCGTAACGCTACGTTTGAAAAGAAAAAGCAGCTTAAGAAGAACATTACTAAAGAAGTAATCGCAACTTCCCCAGTTAAATTGTCTCAATCGGCTGCTGAACAAGCTGCTGAACGTCATGAGTCATTGGCTTCATTGACTGCTAAGATTAAAGAGCTTGATCTTGTTATTGAGTATCTTGAGAAAGTAGAAAAGACAATGTCGCAAATGGGATTCGATATTAAGAACATTGTTGAACTACAGAAGATGGAGCAACTATGATTCAGTTTGACGTCAAAAAAGCAACTCCTAAGCAACCTACTAAGCTTCTTATTAGATGCTCTGATACAGAGTTGTTTGAAACTATGCGAGAGCATTTCTCTGTTGAGAATACTGGAGCAAGATTCGCAAGAGGGTATGGAAGATTTGCTCCTCGAAGAAAGTATGTCATAACTCCTACAGGGGCTTGTGAACTTGGTTTATATTGGGAGGTGAGACAATATCTAATTAAGAATCAGATTAATGAGCCTATTGACATTACTCCTGCACTTGCTAAAGCTCTTAAAGTTGGTTCAGATAAAGAAATTGTAACTGACTTTAAGTTTGAACTTCGCAATTATCAAGAAGAAGTGATTAAGAAGGCAGTTAAGCTTGGAACTGGTACATGTGTTCTTGGAACTGGTGCAGGTAAGACCTTTACTACTGCAGCTCTAATTGAGCAATTCTATAGAGCAAGTAATGACCCTGAAACTTTCAAGTGTCTTATGCTTGTACCTGACTTAGGTCTTGTTACTCAGACGTTTGATGAGTTCTTAAATGTAGGTATCAATTATAAGTGTACTAAATGGACAGGTAAGACTAAGCCTGACTTCACCTCTAATGTAATCATTGCTAACATTGGCATTATTCAAAGTAGGTTTGAAGATAATGATT
>Ga0098060_1000738_pt1 | contig 14103 bp, 11 predicted proteins | sample 21_taG_FD_77063 | JGI IMG/M metagenome (GOLD analysis project Ga0098060, IMG submission 77063) | Marine viral communities from the Subarctic Pacific Ocean - 21_ETSP_OMZ_AT15319 metaG | ecosystem: Environmental > Aquatic > Marine > Oceanic | place: Pacific Ocean | collected 2015-01-19 | reverse complement strand
TCCCGGTTGTTGGTGTTGAGCAGAAACTAACCTCCCGCAACCGTGACGATCTGTACGATGTTAATATCAACCCGATCGCATCGTTCCCCGCAGAGGGCATCGTTATCTTTGGACAAAAGACACTTCAAGCAACTCAGTCGGCTCTTGACCGTATCAATATCCGCCGTCTTATGATCTTCGTTAAGCGAGGTATCTCCAGAATCTCCACGGGAACTTTATTCCAGCCTAATGTCGAGGCTACTTGGAATGACTTCAAGTCGAGAGCAGAAAGGTTCCTTAACAGCGTCAAAGTTAACTTTGGTATTGATGACTTCAAGATTGTTCTTGACGAAACCACCACTACCCCAGACCTTGTTGATAGAAACATCCTCTACGCGAAGATCTTTATCAAGCCTACCCGCGCCATTGAGTTTATCGCGATCGACTTTATTATCACACGCTCAGGGGCCTCTTTTGAGGACTAAAAAAATAGATAAACACTATTTACTACAAACAGGAGAAATTTTATAATGGCCACGACCAATAATTTTTGGACTAACTCAGGAGTTAGAGACCCAAAACGTAACTTCAGATTTAGGGTTAGTTTTACCGGTGCAGAAGAAGACCCTGTTCTGGGCGGTGGTATCATGTGGTTTGCTAAGACAGCAACCAAGCCAGAGGTTTCCTTTACGGAATCAACTCACAGTTATTTGAACCATACTTACTACTGGCCTGCTCGTACAGAGTGGAATGAAGTGTCCATTACATTTGTTGATCCTGCTGATCCTGATGTGGCTGGTAGTCTTGCACAGTTGGTCGAAAGAGCCGGATACCGTATCCCTGCTGGTGTTAACGGCCCTAATGACTTTGCAACTGTCTCCAAGGCTGATTCTGTTGCTGCATTGGGTCAAGTTCTTATTGAGCAGATCGATGAAGAAGGAAACTCCTTGGAGAAATGGACCCTTAACAATGGGTGGGTTAAATCATTGACTTTCGGTGAGTTGGACTACGGTAACGAAGACCTCACTGAAGTCACTATGACAATGCGTTATGATTGGGCCTCGTTTGAGACTCCTAGTACTCCCGGTATTCCTAAGTTATTTACAGTTTAATACCAGAGGCTTAAATGTCTATTGAAGATTTTACAGACAGAGTAGACCCGCAGTTTTGGACCAATAGCACTCGCGCCCCCAAAGCCCAGTTTAGGTTCAGGGTGGTTATACCGGGTCTTGGCTTAGAAGACGCCAGAAACGAAAAAAGTGAAGCACCCGGTGGCGATGCCTTTAAAGATAAGCAAAGTGTAGGCTTAACTGGTGCGGATGTATGGTATATTAAGTCTTGCGACAAGCCCGGCATGGACTTGCCAGACGACGAACAAGGGAAAGCCTTAACAGGTTTTCAGCGTGCAAGAGCAAATCCAAGGGTTACGACACCCACAATGCGGCCTATTACAATGGTTTTGGTCGATCCGTATTATCCAAATGTCACAAGAAAGATAGCAAGACTTTTCCGAAGAGGCGGTCTTAATGATTCACAAGCAAGAGGTGCGATCCAGAACGGAGGAGATATATCAGATTATGCAAGATCTTTTTTAGATTCAATCGGTGACGTGCAAATATACCAGTTAGATGAAAAAGGTAATGATATAGAAAGGTGGACACTTTATGATGCATACCCTGACCAAGTAGATTTTGGAAAATTTGATTATTCCAGCAATGAATTAGTTGAGATAACTCTTACTTGGTATTATACTGCCTTTACTGTCGAGTTTCCTAAGATAGGCCAAGAACAAGGTTTTACATATTTTCCTGATTCCAAATTGTTATCCCAAGATGCTGCGGCATTGCTTGAAGAGCCAATTTCAAAAACGACTGCGACTAGCAAATGTAAGGACAAATATATTGCTTATGTCGCAGCCCAAACTGCCAACAAAGAACCCGTCGTGGAAGAAGCAGAGTTTTACAAGGGCGATAAATATTGCAGACAAAACGGCGTTGGCCTTCCGGCCAAAACTAAAAGTACGGATGGATCCGACTCCGCCATAACCGGCGATCCATAAAAATAAAACAAACAATATGAGGTGTTTATGAGAGACAATAGTAAGCGTTTTGCAGCAGGTGCTGAAGCACCACCTGTTGTAGCGCAAGATGAGGAGACTCGTTCTCCTTTAGACTTCTCTGTTCCAACAGAGATAGTTGACCTTCCATCAAAGGGTAGATTCTACTCGGAAGTTCACCCGCTTCACAAAAAAGATTCGATTGAAATCAAGTTTATGACAGCAAAGGACGAGGATATTCTAACCTCTCCATCCCTTCTAAAGAAAGGCCTTGCACTTGATCGGTTCTTAAAAAACATTATTCTTGACGGTACTCTTAGAGTTCCCAGTCTCCTATCGGGAGATAAGAACGCTATTCTTGTGGCATCCAGAATTAATGGCTTTGGAGCAGACTATACAACAAAGGTTACTTGCCCTAGTTGTGGCGCTGCATCCGAGAACACATTTGATCTAAATGAAATTAGTGCTTATGAGGGAGATGATTATGGCGATTATGATGTTACCCCAACTGATCGTCGTACTTTCATTGTTAAACTTCCAAGAAGTAAGTTCGAAATGGAAATAAGGTTGCTTACCGGCAAGGATGAAAATGAACTGCTTGCTAAGATGCAAGCAAATAAAAAGTCCAAAGTCTACGAGCCAAATCTCACAGACCAGTTAAAAATGATTACCTTGTCTATTAACGGCAATGAAGATAGAAGTTTAATTAATAGGGCGATTGATGCCCTTCCTGCCTTCGATTCTCGTTATCTACGCGCAGCATACGCCAAGGTCCAGCCGGGTCTTGATATGACGCAAGAGTTCTCTTGCGATGCTTGTGGATTTGAGAAGGAGGTGGAAATGCCTTTAACGGTTGACTTTTTTTGGTCTAGATAGCGAATATATACAATCTGTATATGAAGAATTGTTTCTATTAAAGTATCACGGAAACTGGTCTTTTATGGAGGCATACAACTTGCCAATAACAATTCGTCGCTGGTTTCTTCAACGTCTCGCAAGTCAAATTGAGAAAGAGAACGAAAAAATACAAGAGGCCAACAAAGGAAAGACCGGCAGGCGTTAAACCCTCCGGTCTTTTTGCTTTGTCAAACTATTTATATAGAGGAGATCTACACAATGCTCGATATTAATGGTGATCTTTCGGAAGCGATTGATAATAAGGTTAGCGAAATAGTCAACGAAGAAAGCATCTTTATGAAGGCGCTCGGAGGCGCCTCCTCTGCCGCGAGGCAAAGTCAAACATTTGAGGCTATTATAGCAAATTTGTTCGAAGAAGATCTGGCCGAAGAAATGTACGGTTTCCTTCGCCTTAATGGTGTGGGCATTGTGATGAGTAATGACGCAAACTTTGCCAAAAGTGTGAGACTCGGTATGTTTGTTAATATATTTGATCGCATAACCTTAGAAGAAAAAGATGAAGATGGTGTGACCATCTATGTGCCTATATTAACAGATGAAAAACAACAAGAAGTCGAAGAAATATTAAAAGATGCAACTGGTGCGATAGCGATAGCTATAAATGTTATGGCACGAAGACTCACATTAGAAGCTCGCACTTATGCAACTTTTCTACCAAGCGAACTAATCAAAAAAATGCCAAATCTTTACAAAACAATCGTGTCTTTTATGAATGATAAGGTAGGCGATGTAAATAAAGTCGTCCAAGATCTGTCCGATAAATTTAAAGAAGAGTATGATGACCAGTGGTTTAACGATGAAGACAGGATAAGGGGTATGGCGGGCGCCAGAACCACTACACCAACCAGACCGTTGCCAGAGGGTCTTAACGAAGAACAACTAGTTACCACAGTTATAGACTTAGAAAAACTTAAATCAGAAGAAATGAATGAGATATTCCTCGCACAGTTTGGAGGAGCCATCGAACTAATATTAAACGCAATGTTTAACACCAGACCCCTCCCAGTGGCGATCACAGGTGCTCCGCGAGACGTATCAGCATTTGCGGGTGCTCTTGGTGGAGAAAAGAAATATCTTGAGGCAGCAAAGAAGTATGGCTTGAATCACCCCTCTACATATAAAAACAAAGCAAAATTGTCCAATGCTGTTAAAAAGTTTGAAAAGCAAACTGGCATTAAATGGCCGTTTAAATAGGGGGCGACTGAATGTCCGAAGAGAGTAACACAGAAGCCATTATAAGAAGAATCGCCGCGCTGGAAGAAGCGCGAAGCCTATCGGTGCAAGAAAGGATCAACAAGTTAACTGATGAAATCAATCTTGCAAAAAACTTAAAAGAAGTTGGTGATGATTTATTAGGAATTGATGAAAAAGAATTAGAGTATAAACAAAAGGCGATATTACTCGAAGAGGACATAAAACAACTCCTAGAAGATAGAAACAATCTATCTGACGCCCTGTATAAGAAAAAACTAAGAGATTTATCTCTTGATAAAGAACGCCTTGCTGTTACACAGGACACAAAACAAGCCACAGAGGGCACCCTTAAGTCTATCTTTGGAATATCCGATGGCGCGACCTTACTTGGCGAACGTCTGCTAAACCCAGAAGCCGCTATGAAGGGTATGGCGGATGGTCTTGCTAAATTAAAAAACCCGAAAGTCCTGTTTGGCGCATTAATTTTTAATTCACTACAGTTGGCCGTTGCTCAAGATAAGGCTGCTGTATCCTTTAATAGGGCAACAGGTCAAGCAGGAACATTTAACTCTCAAATTGCTGGCCTTGAAAGATCTTTGTACACCGCCGGCGTCTCATCCGATGAGGCTGGTCAGGCATTCCAATCTTTGTTTTTAAATATGTCTGAATTTACCACGATGAGTAAAAAAGATCAAACTGCATTAGCAGAAACAACTGTTATATTGCAAGAACTTGGAATTAGTTCTGAAATCACTGCCAATAATCTCAACTTTGCAACAAAAGCAATGGGCATGAATGCTGATCAGGCAGCAAGACTACAACGAGAATTGTTTACTTTCGCTCAAGATCTCGGTGTATCTGCTGAGAAGATTGCAACAGATTTTGGACAGTTTGGGAATGAGATAGCGGCCCTTGGTGCTAATGGTGTTGATGCGTTTAGAGGTTTGCAGGCTGCTGCTAAGAGTCTCGGCATGGAGATGGGTGAGTTGTTAGACCTTACCAAGCAATTTGATCGCTTCGACACAGCCGCCGAATCTGTTGGGCGACTAAACGCACTGCTCGGCGGACCTTTCCTTAACGCTGTGCAGATGGTTTCGGTCACGGACCCAACAGAAAGACTAAGGCTCCTTAAACAAGGAATTGATAATGCGGGTATTTCGTTTGACCAGATGGACTATTATCAAAGAAAGGCATTGGCCAGCGCAACCGGTCTCGGAGAAGCACAACTTGCTATGTTGATGAATGGCGATATTGATTTGGTAAATGAACCAATGAAAAGTGCTAAAGAACTAAGAGAACTTGAGGCACAAACAAGAGAGTTTAACGGTGTTATGGAAGAATTGATGCAAATCGGTCGTGGTCTTGCAATGTCATTTCAGGTTTTTATACCTGTGATAAAGACAATTGCAGATGGCATCCAACTTTTGGCGCCTCTTATTGGCGCCCGATTAATGGTGCCTGCAATTTATCTGCTCGGTACCGCTTTTGCTGCACTTACCAAAACTATGCTGAAGAACCCATTTGTGCTTGTTGCCACCGCCGTGGCATACTTAGCACAAGGTATATACTATGGTTTCTCACCGAGTATTTTAGTGGTTCTTGGCTTGCTCGCCGCTGCCTTCCTGTTCCTTACACCAGCAGCCTTGGGCCTTATGCCTGTCATTTTGCCCCTCGCCGGAGCATTTAGCCTCGCAGCAATTGCCGCAATCGCCCTTGGTACCGCATTTAATTCTATATTTGGTGACGGTATGATTAAAAACTTACAATCAATGGCAATCGAAATAGCGAGTATCGTTGCTTCTATTAACGAACTAAGCACTACGAAAGCCATGGCTTACACGGCAACGATGGCTGCTACAACAGTCAGCGCCGGCGCTCTCGCTATGACAGGAGCAACGAATACACCCGCCACGGTTGAGGCTACAGCAGCCGCCTCCGCAGCCCCCGCAGGCCCGCCACCAACTATTAACATATCTTTGTCTATTGATGGCACGGAGTTCCAGACTGCTGTGAATTCTGTCGAGGCAACTAATTATGTTAATGGACAAAAGAGTACTCTTTATGACTCTATTGTTAATGCATTTATCAATAATCAAGTTACAACAAGGGGGAACTAACACATGCCGTCCAATGTAAATAGTGCAGCGGCTTTACAGATGGTTCCCATCCACGGTTTTAGTAGTGACGCGAATGGCAATATAAAAATTACAGACGTAACGTATAAAATTAATTTTGGTCTAACGACGGGCAACTTATACTTATCTGAGTTTCAAGACAACTATGACCCGAGATATAGCACAACAAATACCTTTGGTAGAATGGACCCCATAGTAAACTACCAAGGTACATCGCGAAGGATAACTCTTGCTATAGGTCTCACAGCCGACGCGTCCGGCGGTTCTAGCCTTCATGAAAAAATAAAGAAAATACTATACCCTACTTATGAAGCAGCGGCCACGATACCTAATGCGCTTCTTATTCAGCGCCCACCCTTGGTGGCAGTTAAATTGCCCGGCTTGATTCACTCTCCTATAGACTCAAGCGGCTACTTATTGTGTGTTATGGAATCATACGGTATGACACCGGGACTAGGGTTTACGCCACTTGACTCACCGTTAGTTAGGATCTCGTATAATAAAGATTCAATAGTAGATTTTCAAGATTATAACTTTAGATTTGACTTTATACCTTTACACCCAGTTACTCCGGGCTTCGTAGAGGATAGCAGCGGAAAATTTCAATGGGTAGGAGGAGATAATTTCTAATGCCAAGACACGGACGAGAAGATACTTTTGTTAACAGAAATGAATTCTATGAAGAATTCCTTGAGAAGCGTGGCTTATCTAGAGTAAAACAATATGCAACACCTAAATTGCCTCCTTTAACTAAAAAGATAAGAAGAAAATTTGTTTCCTCTAGACACGTCTGGAAAATGGGAGACAAATATTATAAATTAGCGAACCAATTTTATGGCGACCCAAGATTATGGTGGGTTCTGGCTTGGTATAACCAAAAGCCAAACGAAGGAATGCTCAAAGCAGGCGATGTGGTTTATGTGCCTCAGCCCTTAAATAAGGTTCTTACATTCTTTGATTACGGGACGGTGTAAAAATGGCTGGAGGATATGAGGCCAGCGGGAACCAATTTAAGTCTATTCTCGGGTCCGAACTTGGCGACAACAGTCTGATAGACCCAAGCTGGTATGATACTTGGTTCCCTTATACTAATCAGAGCAAGGGTACATATCAGGGTCGAAGTACCGGCACCGTGCGAATTCGTACACCTGATATTGATGTACAGTTTAATGAGAATCAAAAGGCTTCATATATCGCTGGCCTATCAGAAATCGTAGAGAAGGGCTACGCTGGTAATGAAGCAAGCACACTAACCTCAGCACAGCAAGCCGAATTTAACGCTGCAAAGCTAGCTTTGAATGATGTTCTGGGCGATCCTACTATCACTGATTCTGAGAATCAGCGCGTCCAAGAGGCAGTGCTAGGTGCAAACAGTGCTCTTGCAGGCGGCGAAGCGATAGAGCTTTCAGAAGGAGGTATATTCGGAAACCCCCTCACCGCACCGGCCTTGGGTGCCAAAACAGTAAGATTAGCACACCAGTGTTTTCTTCTTTATAACCTTGAGCCATTTAGTAAGTTCCACAGGCAGTTATTGGCTGGAACTTCTGCTGCTGCGACAGGTGTAAGTCCTCCAAGGACTTTTTATAATCAAGCGAGAGGACTTGGATCCAGAGGCCTCGGAACTACAACCACAGGCCCAGCAGCCCGAAGAACTAATACGATCCAAACCTCGGGATATTTTTCAAAAAGTAAAAATACCACTAGAATGTATCTTGTGGCTGATGACAGCACTGAAAGCAGTATTACAAACAAGTTGGCTCTTAAGAAGCACGGTGATAAGATTGCAAATATGCAATCCTCTGAGATATCCCAACTTATCCCAAGGTTAAGGTTTTTTAAGGTTTACAGAGAAGGCGACGATAAATCAGTCGTTGAGTTTGAGTTTAGCCCAACTACTAAAGTAGGCATGGGCCTTAGTAATAAAATAGATTTAGATTTTCTTGGTGCAACACAAGAAAAGTTTATAAGAGGCGACGATGTAGGTTTAAAATCTTTTGATTGGGAATTTGTTGGATCAGACCCGTTTACAGCGACAAGAGAAATTGCCGCGAGTATAAACCTAACTGCACAACACTTTAGCGCGTATGTTAGGAAAAGAACCAGCACTAACGTGATGCAAGGTAGTTCTACTTTATCATATATTAATCCGGGCGAATATAGATTCCTAGACTTTGTACTGCAACCTGATTGTCGCGACATTGATCAAAGAAATTTGAATTATAAAAACTTTTCTCCGGAATGTTATGAGATTAGGGTCGAAGTTGGCTATAACGGAGGCGGCAAGACTTTTGGAACGTTCGACAGCGATGGTCAATTTCAAGAAGCAGTAAATTGTCACAAAGATATTTTATTATTAAGCCCAACTGATCATAAATTTGAATTTAACGATGATGGATCGGTTGATTTAACAATTAATCTTCGAGGCCGTCTTGACGCCTTGATGAATGATAAGATGATGAATGTTCTATTGCCTTATGGTGGCGCCAGCGCAGCCCTAATGCAAGTAAGCATATCAAACATAGACCAAGACCAGCGCGATGAAATACCGCTGTTGAAAGGAAATACATCAGCAAGCATATCTCTTGAGGATGCCGAAAATGCAGTTAAATATGTAAACAATAATAAGAAAAACATTGATAACGCCGACAAGATACAGGAAAATTTAGAGTTAGCGATTTCAAAAATGTATGTCTCAAACAAACAATTGTTTTTTGCACACATATTTGATAAACTTGATACGGGCGGCGCAGTTCATACATATACGATGACGCCTGCTGAAAAATTAACATACACAAACTGGGCTACAGATTTATCGGTCTCCGTACTTCCAGCCCCTGTGTCTTTATCTCTAGTGCAAACCGGAGGACTTACATCTTCTAAAGAAGCATATTCGGATCCTATCGATAGGACCTCGGATCCACTTAGGCCAGAGAATTTTGGAGAACTGTTTGCAAGAATTGTGTCCCCAACACAAGAAGCACTAACCCAATCAATCCAAGAGGAGATTGTTGAAAAGGATATAGGGGTAAGGATGGTAAATACGATCAGTTATATCTTTTTAGGTGATTTATTGGCTGTTGTGTTAGATAGTATAACAGGAGAGGACACATTTGAAGGAGGGGGAATTACTAGTGCAACCTTGACAAACCTAGAGCGAGTTGAACTGGCCGGGCAAGCCGGCGACGGTGCCGGGGCTGGCGCACTGGGGGAGGTAGTTAGACAATACTTCTCCGGAGAGGATGTTTCAAGTGACCGGTCAGATCTTTTATCTGCTATAGGATTTAAGAAAACAACACCACCACCAACAGTCAAGAACGTGCTAGATAATTTTAGGGTAATACTTGGGAATATAGACGCTAGGCTGAAAGCAACCGGGAAAAATCAAACCATTAATTTAGCACACATTCCAATCTCTGTCCCACTTTTTAACGAGTTTATGGTAGAAAATGTATTAGCGAAAGACTCAGATAATTATCCTTTCTTTGAGTTTGTAAATCACCTAATATCTTCATTGATTATAAACACTCTTGGAACGAAATGCTTTGGTGGCCTTATTGATACGTCCACTACAACACAAGCAATGATGGCAAACTCGCCTGAAAATATTGAAGACACGAATGTATTTCGGGTGATAGGCCTCGCAGAAGCAGCCCCCATTATGGTCGTAAACCGTGGCCCAGATGAGGAAGCAGCTATTGATGCTAGGGAGATAGCAGGAGAAAGCACTTACAGAACAATAGATCCAGCCTTAATCCTTCCGGACAATCCAATACTAGGTAACTGTAGAGAACAACAAAAAGATGTGTTTGAGTATCTTTTCATCGGAACCCAGACAATAGACCCGAACTCACTAAATGGCGAATACGATGCTGATTTAAGAAGAGGCATCTACCACACAGCCTTTGGCGCCGATCGCGGCCTTATTAAAACAATGAAGTTTGCAAAGACAAATCAAGAATTCCTACCAGAAGCGCAATTTGCATCAGAAGGGGGGTTGTTGCTTAACCAATTATCTAATGCGTTTGATGTGTCCATTGAGATGGTTGGGAACAATTTGTTTAAGATAGGACAATACTTGTATATTGATGCAGAGGCTCTTGGAGCAGGTCCATCTTGGGCTGATATGGGACAGGCTCCTGCTCGTCAAAGGTCTTATGCTAACATTATGGGCCTCGGAGGTTATCACCTAATAACAGAAGTAGCAAACTCTATATCTGACAGCGGAGTATATACAACAACAGTTAAAGCAAGATGGCAAGATCCCGGCACAAGACCGGACTGGCCAGATGTGACGGTAATACCATAGGGGGACAACAATAATGGCAATATATAACGGAAGAAACAACCTACCAGCAAGACAAATGATTACCGAACGTGCTCGTTATTCCGTTCGTGCGTTAACTCTCCTTGATCGCGTCAATGATTTGACTCTTGAGACAAATCAAATTAAAGACTTAAATCTTGATGAAAGAATCTTTATAGGCCGTATTGACGAAAACAATAACCCACTTTTCGTAAAACAAAGATTATTGCAAAGTTTCGGTAACCCTACATCTAATAAAGTTGGTCTAAACTTTGTGGTTGATGCTTTTACCGATATGAAGGCTAAATTTGATAGAGATTTAGCACTGGGTAACATTAATAGAAATGCCCCTGCGCTTACTGAATTGGTGGTCAAAAAATCTTATATTAACCCTTTTGACAGTTATCGTCGTCTTTTGGACGCTAGGATCCAGCAGTTTAAGAACTATGTTCTTTCTAAAAATGCTCTCAAGAGGATTCACAATTTTGAGTCATTTGCAGATGTTTTTATGGAGTATGTTGAGGATACTGCTGCTTCTTTACCAATAACTCGATCAATGTATTTTTTAACGAGAAATTATTCTCCTCTGAACAGTGGTCTTGCTCTGGAGATTGATAATGCTCCATACGATGTAGATCAATACAAGGCTGACGCATATCTCAGCCAGAGAAATTTTGAGTACTTTAAAAACTTAGCCTCTTCATACGGTTTTATAATTGATAAGAATATTCCTTGGCGTCTTATTGCAGATTTAAATTCCCCGCAAATGACCCCTTACATCGAGAACACTTTTGGATTTGCTGGTGGATCAAATTATGTTCTTGCTGTAGCCTTTACTCAAACGTACAATGATGATATTCCATCGATCGCAGACATGATGACAAAATTCTATAACTCGATTGTTGAATACCGATTCCGTACAGTTGTAAAAGAACCCGGTGCGACCACAACACAACATTCAGCAAAAACAGTTTTTAATAAATGTTCGACAAAAACAAAAATAATCACAAGAAAAAAGGTTAACCCTGTCAAGTTGCCAACCTCTTATGACGATAGTTGGTGGCTGGACAAGTATATCAGGATCAGAAACATTGAGAGTGAACTTAATTATAGTGAAACTGTCCTCAATAATATCATAGAAAATGCAACCGATTTAGTAAAAAGGGTTGACAGAGGCTCAGCGATGAGTTATACTATATCTAAGTTTGACAATGTTGAGCATTTTAACGGCTCTACGTTCTACGATGTTACAAGACTTGATTTTGCCGAAGAGGGTCTTGGACTAGAGAGTGATGTAAAAGAGACGGTGCAACGAAGTGTTCAGGCATCAAACTTTGTAGTATACTAATTAGTAGGTCCGTGGGGGACGAATGTATTTTCAAACGCTCGACGATAAGGGCGAATGTGTAGGAGTATATAAAGATGGAAACCTGTATTTCGAGGACATCCCAAGTGGATGCGTCCGGACGTGGAAATACGCCGAGTATCTTGAAGAAGATGGTGTGGACTACGGCAGTATTTACTGCGGAAATCGGAGTCTTAATGACGCTTGTCCAGCTTTCCTGATCGACGATTGGATCGCTGTCGAGGACAAGTTAAAGGCTTATTATCGCTCGTTTGTGCTGGCTAAGGTCAACATGAACGAGAATTGTTTTTTTGACCTTGTTCCGAAGCCATTTTTGCTTGAATATTGCGAAATCCGCAACAAAATCACGCAATATGTCTTTGAAAACTACGAAAAACCGCAAAACTATGACTTTATGGTCGATTTGACCAAGGTATTGGCACGCATACGACACCAAAAGCTAAACATTGACGTATCATCCCTCTCTAATCAGGCCCATTTGGCCAAGTTTCGGAAGGCAATGAAGAAGTTTAGCCAGATTGACCCGTATTGCCGCTATAACATCAACGGAACAAAGACCGGTCGCTTGACAACCCAGAAGAACTCGTTCCCCGTTATGACGATGGACAAGGATTTTCGTTCTATCGTCAAGCCGACCAACGACTGGTTCGTGGAGCTAGACTTCAATGCTGCTGAGGTGCGAACACTTATGGCACTAGGAGGCTCTGAGGTGCCCCTAGAAGACATTCACGACTGGAATGTGCGTAACCTATTTAATGCGGGCGTCACACGCGAGGAGGCCAAGCAGAAGTTCTTCTCGTGGTTGTATGATGAAAATAAAACCAATCCAAAGCTCTCCAAGTATTATGACCGCGACAAGGTACGCGAGATGTACTGGGATGGGCAAGTTGTCAAGACTATGTTTGGTCGAGAGATCGAAGCAGACCGCAAACACGCTCTAAACTACATTATTCAGAGCACCACAGCAGACCTTGTACTTCGTCAGGTAATAAAGGTCCACGATATGCTGCGAGATAAGCAGTCTTTCATTGCATTTACGATTCACGACAATATTGTGCTTGACATCGTAGACGAAGAGCGTTATATTATTCCTACAATGATCAAAGAGTTCTCTGATACTGACCTTGGCGAATATCTCGTAAATGTCAAAGCAGGAAAGAACTTCGGTGATCTAAGGACGTTAAATCTATGAATATTATTGGTTTAGGACAAGCAGGCTGCAACATCGCAGATGCAATGGCACAATACCCACAATATAACATCTACAAGATTGATGTTGGGCTAGAAGGCAAGAAGTGTTTGGGTGTTAAACAACAGTCTGGCCCCGAACAGTACGAGGCCAACGCGCCGTCAATGAAAACCTTCTTTCGTAACATTAAGGGTGATGTTCTTCTTGTTCTCGGAGGCTCAGGAAATATTTCTGCTATGTCTCTTCGTATTATGGAAACAATCAAGGACAAATGCAAGGTTGACCTGCTTTATATAAAGCCAGATGAAAGCCTACTAACCGGCAAGCGCCAGATGCACGAAAAAGTAACATACAATGTGTTACAGAATTATGCCCGTTCTGGTGCTGTCGGCCGAATGTACCTTATTTCAAATCCACAACTGGAATCCATCCTCGGCGATGTACCAATTATGGGTTATTTTGACAAGTTAAACGAGTTGATTGTATCGACAATGCATATGATTAACGTTTTTAAGAATTCTGCCCCAGTTCTGGGTGGGCTCCGCGAGCCTGCTGAGACACGACGGATTTGCACAGTTGGAATCTACGATATGGAAAAAGATGAAGAAAAGTTGTTTTTTTCGCTTGACACCATCCGTGAAGCGTGCTATATTTATAGTGTTGGGGAAAGAAGACTGCGCGAAGATGGATCTCTTCACAAGACCATCGTCACGCAGATGAAAGGCAAGACAAATGATGAGACACCCAATGTCTCGTTTGGAGTCTTTCCTACCAACTATGAGACGGACTATGGGTATGTCATTGCTTATAGTCCAAATATACAAAACTAGTAGAACGGAAAATTTGCTGTTCTAACTTTATTAAACAGGAGAAAAAGAAAATGGCTATTGATCTAAACAAAATGCGTGCTAAACTAACAGCACTTGAGAACCGAGGCGAAAAGAGGGATTCTGCTTTTTGGCG
>Ga0098060_1000737_pt1 | contig 14119 bp, 15 predicted proteins | sample 21_taG_FD_77063 | JGI IMG/M metagenome (GOLD analysis project Ga0098060, IMG submission 77063) | Marine viral communities from the Subarctic Pacific Ocean - 21_ETSP_OMZ_AT15319 metaG | ecosystem: Environmental > Aquatic > Marine > Oceanic | place: Pacific Ocean | collected 2015-01-19 | reverse complement strand
TTCCCCGTACAGACCAGCCATGACCTCGGACGCGGTTTTCTCTTTTGTTTCCATCCCCGTGTCGACCGTGACGTTTGTGCCCGATGCCATGCTTGACATCGTCATCTCATGGATTTCCGTTGGGGTTTTTTCTGGATAAGCTAGTTTGTTCCTTTGGTAACGAGAGTCGTATTTTTGGCTATCCGCTCCGGGCTTCGCGGCGGCCGCCTGAATCGTGTACTGGCCTGTGATAAACGCCGAAGGGTCGGCTTTGATCATATCTTTCTGAGTATCGGTGAGATCGGTTCGATCATCAACAGACTGAAGGAAATCGGCCATACCGGCAGACCTGTTCTCGGCTTGGTCTAACGCTAGCTGAGCAGATTGGTGCTGCAAGAATTTCATCGGGGCCGTGGTGTTAGCCTGAAAAGCCTGGTTGACGTTACGCATGGCAGCGCCCTCTGGCATCTTGCCCATATAAGAGTCTGCGACGTCTTGAGATAAGCCAAGCCAGAACGCCTTGTTCGGGTCTTGGTATAACGGGTTTGCTTGCATCGCCGGGTCTGGGGGCGATCCAGCGTATACGATGTCGGTCATGAAGTTCTTAAACTTGTCCATCCGGGTCGGGGGAACGTAGCCCTGGTTTTGCGGTGTCATCGCAACGCCAGAAGGGTCTACCATCGGCTGTGCCTGGGAGATCGCGTTTTGCCATTGCTCTTCTGGGGTGACAGTCTTCGTCTCGGAGGATGCCGCGCTGGTTCTGTTGTACGGGGCGTTTTGTGTCCACGTCCCCCACGCATTATTACCGCTAGGGCTATTTCTGCTAAGGGCGGGTTGCTCGCTCCCGACTGTTTTTTCTGCTGTCGTCTGTTGTTCTTCGCGCTTCTTTTTTAATGCCATCGCGTAGAGCATGGCCGCATTTGGTTCTGCCATTATCATTTCCCCCAACCGCCGATCCAGTCACCGAGCAAGTTCTGGAACCCAGAACCTATGCCCCCAGAAATACCTCCAACCAGACCGCCTACCAGGGTGTCTGTTACCGACGGCGCTCCCTGACCGTATCTGGCCCCGAAACCGCTCAGAGGCTGGAAGGTCAGCGCGTTCAAGTTCTGCGCGAGCTCCCAGGGCCGGTCTTGCTGGTACGCCCAGTTACCCTGGGCAGCGTTACGGACGAGCTGGGCCTGATTCTGAAACTGGCCGCCCGCCTGGTTGAGTGTGTTGATGTTTTGTAAGCCTAGCTGGTTACTCAGGTTGGCCAGGTTTTGGTCTTGGATGACCTTGTTCTCGCCCATCTGTAATCCGGTCTGGTAGGCCGAGCCGCGCATATTCGCGGCCACATCAGAAGCCCGGTCAGCGTATCCGCGTTCCGCGACTCCCTTAGCTAACTCTGTCCTGGAGCTGGGGCCCCCGATCGTCGAAGACGCCAGGTCGATTCCCGGCATCGTCTGCTCGGTAAACTGCCGGTACGGATCTCTGAGAGCAGAGTTGATCATGCTGTCCATGTACGGGTTGTCAGCGATGCCCTTGACATAATCCATGTCGACGCCCTCGCCGAGCTGATCGTAAACCGCGTCGGCTATCTTGGTGCCGCGACCGCCCTCGCCCGTGTATGTTTCTGCTGCCTCTAGCGCTTTAGTCTGGTATGGATCCAGGCCCGCGACCTGTCCGTAGGAGACCAGGTTGCCTTGATCGTCGTAAACGTCCTCGACCGCCATAGGATCTGATACGCCCTCGCCATATTGGCTGTACAAGCCCTGGTAAAACTTTTCGGCTTGTGGGCCCAGCTTCTCCCAGGGAGAAACGTAGCCGGCAAGCTCCATGCCCTGGCCAGAATAAGCTGGATCGTAGGGGCCCGGCGCTGTCTCCATTTGGGAATAAGGGTTCGGCTTAGTCTCAGAAGATAAAAAATTGGTTATTGATGGGGTTGCCGAAGAAAATTCGGTTGTCGGCTCAGCAAAATTACTTTCCCACCACTCTCTCGAACCAGGATTGTTTTCAAAATAGTCGGCTAACTTTGATCTTGCTTGCAGCCCTACCGAGCCGCCGCTATAAGGTTTCCCGGTAATAGGATCCGTCGGCCCCAAATACTCTCCGTTAGGGCCTGTAATGTTTCCACCGATCATGTCTTGTGAATCGACCATCCCCGAATAAACGCCGGGCATACCAGAAAAGCCGGCGGCCTCGGACATTGCTTTAAACGATTCCGGCGTGTTTTGCCAGAGGTCCTGTCCTCCTCGCTGCCCAGCATAATTCCTACCGTACTCGTCTGTTCTAGACGGAGGTCCAGGAAGCCTTGTTTGTTGCAGCATCTGATTGACTGCTGGCATTGGTCTGCGTGTAGCCATAGTTAGGGTATCCATCTAAGTGACACGGGCGAGCCCGATGTCGGAGTTCCAGTTGATTCGACGTGAGTCAACACGATCGAAAACCAGGTTGTGTTATTGGTTACAGCCCCTGCTGTGAATCTAGCAACGAACGAGCCTGCCGGATCGCTCAATAAAATTTTGTCGGAGCTGCTAATCAGCCCGAGCAGCGGAGCCGCGCTGATCAGTTGTTGGCCCGATATTCCCATCGTCGCGCTCGCATATAATGCGGTCACGCTGGAGACGGTCCCGTGGTTCAGCCTGATGAACGTGTCGCCAGGGTCAGCGCTGGCGGTAGTAGAATCAAATATAAAATAGCCGTCGTGCGACGCCTTGCCGTAGACGTCTATCTCGGCCAGCTTCTGGTTAATACTTCTTAGCTCATCCGCTATGTCGGTGAGGGCCTGGTTAACTTGTTGTAATTCAGATACCGGCGAGAAATCGTAGCTCACCGGCCCTGGGCCTCCTGGACGTGCAAGTCCATTCCCGCGAAAGACGACATGTTTGTGTCGGACTGCTCAAACTTGATCGCCGGAAAACGATACGTCGACCTGTGATCGACCTTGTAATTAGTTCCGATCGTGAAGGTCGTCGCCGACCCGTAGGTCACGTCCTCGCCTAAATTGTTTCTGCCGCCCACATAAACACTGACAGCCCCGGCACCATCGAATAACGGAATAGTGCGGCTGATGTATTTCATGTTTCTGACGGTCTTAAAATACTCGTCCAGGTCCAGGTCTTGCCTTTCGATCGTCGCGGCCGGCGCGATAGTCGAGCTCGCCAGCTCGTGATCGAGCTTGTAGACCTTGGACAGCGTCGGCGACAGGATATACATACTCAATTCAGAGTCTGCCGTCGCCGCTAGCGCGTAGGTCGAGACCGCCTGGTCCAGGTCCGAGTAGACGTTGTCGATCTCGTCGTAGCTCGTCAGCGAGCTAGAGGGTGCCGAGCTGTTTGCAAAGTGTGAAAAGGGCACCTGGGTCGAGGTCTCTGAAAAGTCCATAGACGTCCAGGCATCGAAACTGTAATTGTAGAGCAGCGCCCTTAGAGGGTAGCCCGAGAAGCCAGGCGCGTACGCAAAAAATATCTCTTTGTTTTGTGGGTTGTGCCCGCAGAATATCTCCGAGCCCGTGTTCGATACGACCGCTTTCACCACCTTGTCAGTAGCGCGTCCATCAGAAATAGACTGCCGCTGTATCCCGTTGTGCCTGTAGATGTCTGCCCCTCCGACGACGTAGTGCTCTCCGTTGGCCTCGACAAAACAGCCTCCAGCAAATATGCCCTCCTCCTCAAACAGAAGCTCGAACGCAAACACGAGCGGAACACCGCTGACCGACGCGGTCGTCGGCGTCATCTTAAATGTCTGGTTTTTACCGTAGATTATTGCGGTGTTTCGCAGCAGGCCGTAATCGAGTATGGAGCTGTCAAGAACAAGCATTTTTTCCCCAGCCAGGTTGGTTAGGATGCTGTGATCCCAGGCCACTGAGGCCAGATTCGCAGGGTCGAAAGTGTCAGACCACTTGACCAGTCCGTTTTTCTCGGTGCCGCTGACCTGTATTCCGGCGGCGACCAGGTGTCCATTAAAGGGCACCAGCTTTCTGCACTTGTACGTCGCAGGCCAATTAGTAAACGGGACAAACTGGCTAGACCCAGCAGTCAACAGGATCGGCACGTTCTCGATAGACGTCGCGATGACGTTGTCACCTATCTGCGAAACAGACCAGCTACTCGACGAGGTTATGCCAGCCGCGGGCGTCACGGTGCTGGTAAAACTGTCAGCGTCTGAGGTGATGTACACGGCGTTATTAGTAAACAAAAGCAGCTTGTTCACGCCGGCCTGGGAGATCCCAAACAGGGCCTTTGAGTTGGCCACCGACCCACACTCTTTTAGCCCGCCCATGCGCTCCAGGGTGGAGTCGATGAGCCTGACGTTCTTAGTGTCAGACATGATGGATGGGCTAATTTCAGAGGGGGGGCTATCCCAGATAGTCCCTTTTTGACTATCTTTTATCCGTATCGGTACAACCGGCATTAGCTCGCATCGACCTCTTCTTCGGTTTCTTCTACAGGCTTAACCGCTTCGGTCACGGCATTGGAATAAGCACTGATCAGCACGTTGGTCTCGCGCAGTCTCATCTCAAGCTGGGCAGCTTCCTGGCGTAGCCCGGCTATACGATTAACGTCAGCCTGAGTGGTCACTGGAAGTTCTTCTACCTTGTATTCTTCTTCGCCGATGTTGATGGTTTCGATTGTCATTACGCTGGTGCTCCCGCTTCCATTGCTGCTTTGTGTTTCGCTTTAGCCTCGTCTGTAAAGTATGTAGACGCTAAAGATTTAATCTCGTCTGATTTACTACTCACATCATCGTTAGGATTTAAAACTTGACGGTGAAATGTTCTGCTAATCTCAACCCCATCGTCTTTAATAATAGTAGCTGTACGCACGTTTATAGATTTGTATTCACCTCTATCTATAATTTCTATTTTGTCTTCTACGATTGATTTTTCTAAAGCCATTTAGCCTCCATTTAGTCAAAAAAAAAGGCCGGGCGGCCTTCTGTGTGTCCATGCCTACCAATCCAGTAGACATAAGTTTGAAATTAAGTTGAATGATAGGTTGCTTGGAAGTAAATATAAGCACTGGTACTGTTAAAGTTAGCATGGCTTAAAGTATTCCAACTACCATTACTTAGATTATAAAAATACATTTTTTCGGCAGTTGTGCAATAAACAGTTGTAGCACCTGTATTATCTGAATAAGTTCCCATAACTGATCCCGATGCTTGGTTTGCATCTACTGGATAAGGTAAACCAGATATTATAACACTTGCGCTAGTTGTTATATCATTAGGTGCTTGAGCTTCAGCAGAGACATGAATCAATCGTCCAATTTTTGTATAACGAGCAGCCGCAAAAGTTATGCTTCCTGTTGTTATAGTAGGAGTCCAAGTCCCTTCTTCATAGTCATCTAGGGCGTTGGCTGCTGCGGTGTCTCCGTTGAAAGTTATTCCACCGCCCTCTAATATTCTAGCTCTTTCAGAGCCTCCTACATCAAAACGTATATAACCTGTTCCTACATTTTGATAGTCTGCACTTATTTCTAAGCCAGCATTTCCTCCACCTACAATTTCATGAGTTAAATTAGTAACATCTGAATCATGTAAAACAATCCCCGGAGATGCGTCTTGAATTTCTAATAAACGCCTTGCAGGAGCGGCTATATTAATACCAACTTTGCCATCAGAGCCTTGAACAAATAACGCATTAGCTGAATTATCGGATTCAATACGGAAGTCAGCATCAGCCCCTGCCTCGTTTATAGTCACAGAACCGTCAAGGTCTGCCATAGCCGCTGAGATTTTAGTTATTGCCATTTATGTTTTCTCCTTTAATCAGTCCAAGGCGTGAATTGCTGAAGACCATATTGAACAGTTACTAGCTTTGTTTCACTTCCTGAAAAAGTTACGTCTTCTTGAGCAATACCTATAATCATTGCCATCTTGTCTGCTTTCATACCTATGCCAGCCGTTGTAGATGTACAGATTCCATCACCTACAGAAATATTTCCTTTTTCGTTATTACAGAGAATATGTCCGTCACCTAATATTAATACTTGGTGTTTATTTGTTTCCTCTTCTGGCCCTTGATTCATAGAATTGCCATAGGCTCCTAATACTTTTCTTGAATAAGCTCCTGATGATTTTTGTACGTTATATATAATTCCTCTTTCAGTATCTGAATCATCACTGTTCTTTGAATAACTTAAAGAAGTAGTTTCTAACAATGTTCCATAAGGATAAGAATTTTCGGTTGAATCTTCTTTATTATCTTCATCAGGAATTACACAGGGGTGATGGGCTGTGAAAGGTCCATAAGAAACTGTACCTCCCGCATTAGTCACAGATCCTACATTAGTACCATCCCCATCAAAAAAATCTAATAAATAACTAGTTCCAGAACTATCATCAGAACCAGCTATAATTTTTATTCCATATCTGTTGATGTTATTACCGTCATTCTGAGCAGTGATGATATAACCAGCCGCATGATCTCCTTTAACATCTAATAATGATCGGGCTGAATCAGTCCCAATTCCCACTCTTCCAGATTCATCAACCCTAAACAGCTCCGTCCCACCAGACGTTGAGGTGCGATCTTTACCGATAATAAAATCTTCACCAGAACTATTCCCATCGCTATCTATGTTGATAAACAAAGAAGCGGGTACATTAATAACACCGTTATGTGAGCCATTGTCATCAAGCTCTAAAACTCCGTTGTTTGATGTAAGTTTTGTTGCTGATAAGTTGCCGGCAGTATCAATATTTACATCAACAGTATCTGCACCAGTACCACAAGCAATTCCTAAACCATTATTATCTCCATGTATTGTAAAGTCTGGTCTAGTTCCGTTACCTGTACCAAAACCTAAGTAGAAATCGTCAGCAAACTGCATACCATTACCAGTAGCAAATGTTGGGTCAGACATTCCTATGCCAATATCGTCTGTTCCTGCATTTACTACAAAAAGATTTGCCTGACCATTTCCTTCAATCCGGAAATCTACATCTATAGATTCGTTATTTATAACTGTTTCAGATGCTCTTATATCAATACGACTTTGAGATGTACCAGCTACCATCGTGTTAATAGCAAACCTTCCGTCCTCTGCTCCATCAGACGCATCAACTATCTGAGTTACAACAGTTGCATAATTAACATCTTGAGAATTATCGTTTCTCGCATTAAATTCAATTCGACCTGTCTGGTCATTATCAGCAGGGCTACTAGAGTTTCTATAAAACTGCATCAGTGGAGCAATATTTGCGTCTGCATCAGTACTTACTAAAATTAATTGAGCATCATTATCAGCAGTACTGATAGTAACCCCATCATCAAGGGTAACTAGCTCTACTGGTATTGTTGTTAACGCCATAGTTTATTCTCCCTAATTAAAGGCTACTAGCCTCGTCACGCTGCTTGCGTGTTTTGTAATCGTCCCGCTGAGTGACTAAGGTTACAAAGTCTGCTTGGTTGCTTGGGATAGCATCTGTGAAGCTATCGTCATTCATAAGCTTTGAAGTCCACTCAGTCTGCATACGCTTCCAGCACGAATTCATCTTCCCGCCTACGGCTCCTTCGACCCACTCTTTGATGTCCAGCAAATCATTATTCATGATCGCCTGTTCGTTATCGTTTAATGTTATTGTTACCGTTAAATCTGCCATTTTTTATCTCCTTTAAGATTGGTTATTTCGCCTTTGTTGTTATGCTACTAAAATTCCTGAAAATGTTGTTGAGCCGGGACCGCTGTCAATGTCAGATGTTGCAGATCCTCCAGCACAATAAACGTACACATAGGCAGTATCATTCTCATCCATGTCTGCTAACGCGCTTACATTTTGTGTAAAATAAGCTGGAATTGAATCAAATCCATCTGGATCAATAATAGAATAGTAAGTTCTATTCGATGTTTTAATAAAACAAATTACATAGTCATGTGCCGTGTTTAATTGGTTCCAACGAATATTAGTATTTAATTGATATTTCCCAGTAACAGGAGCGATAAAGTGATAAGGAGCTACAGTTTGCCCATTTATGGTGGCGTTGCTTGAGCCATTGTTAAAGTTCCCCCCTACATCAAAGATTTCAGTTTGAAAAAGAACAGTAACGTCTGTGTCAATGGCTATATTAAACTGAGAAGTGCTATTTCTTACGTTAAACGCTGGTTGCAATGGCTTGGTGACGCGACCGCTTCCATCAATCGTCATCGCTGTCGCAGTTTCAGTCATAAACTGCATTGCTGGAATGTTGTGGTCATATGTTATTTTGCCCACATCAACGTCAGAACCATCACCAAATAATATTCCTGAAGTTCCTGTTTCTGCTGTTAAGAATTGAAGATAGTTTGTTCCTTCTCGTTCTAGTGTTATTTGTGCTGAAGCATGAGGAGCAATACCAGTATCACTGACTTTTACGTGCAACTCAGATCCCGGTGCTGTTTCACCAATTCCTAATCCAGTTGAGGTAAGAACCATCCGCTCAGTACCACCAGTATCAAAGCGTATTACGTCTTCATCGGAGGACTCTTCTACTTGGATCTTGGTATCGGCATCAGCGTCCACTAATTGGGCGGCTGTAGTGATTGAGGTGTTAGTGAGGGTGATAACTTCTACCAGGACTCCCGTGGGTGGGGCAGTGCTGAAAGTTAATGTAGTGCCTGAAATTGAGTAGTTTGATTTGCTTTGATAAACCCCATCGAAATAACACTGGGTATTTGCCTCATGAACTGGTGCCACGCTTAATTCAATCGTCACATCCGAGTTATCCCCGGTCATCGTGTTGATCGTTGCGTTAGAGCCACCGACTGTTGTGGTCGAATGGAATACCGTGATTACCCGACCGTTAGCCGGAGCTTCACTAAACGTGAGCGTAGTTCCTGAGACTGAATACGCATCGTGGGCCTGGAAAACTCCTGAAATAAATACGATTAAATTCTGCTCAGTATCAGGTGCCGTGCTTAACGTAAAGGTAGTGTCGGAACCATCACCTGTAAAGATGTTGGTATCCATGTTGGTGCCGCTGCCGCCGCCAGCTATCGAGCCCCATTCATCGGTGTAGCCTTCAAACTTGGCAGTCTCAGAGTTATATCTAAAGTATCCGGCTGCTGGTGAGCCTGGACGTTGTGCGGTCGTACCTGTTGGCATATGAACCGCATCGGTGTTAGCTCCCATATCCAGGGCAACATCGGGGCTCGCCTGGTTGATGCCGACCCGATTATTGCTCGAATCGACCTTCAAAGTGTTTGTATCGACGGTTAAATCGCCGGATATTGTTAACGAGGTTAATGTGCCTACGCTGGTGACGTTTGCCTGGGCAGCCGTTTGTAACGTGCCTGTCAGGTTGCCTGAGAATCCTGTCGAGGTGAGCAATCCTGTTGAGGGGTTATAGGTCAGGCCAGCGTCTGTCTCAGCTCCTTGAGTGCCACTCACACCATCCACAAATACTGGGTATACAGTTTCGTTCGCGGTGTCGTTTGCTGTGACCGTGAATGAAGTCGCCAGGGCCGCTGTACCACTAGTATCCTGGTTGAGCGTTCCGATCGCAAAATCTAGGGTGTTGTCGCCGTCTTCGTAGGTGACGGTGATCCCGCCGGACTCGGTGTTGCCGGTCACCATACCGCCAATCGTATCGGCGATATATTCGTTTAATGCGGTGCCGTCCACTGTGATCGCATCGGCTTCTAATGTGCCATCGATGTCAGCATCACCTGAGACATCTAGAGAGCCCGCGTCGAGCTCACCAGTTAAGGTAATGTTCCTAAAGCTCGCGACATCTTTATTTGCGTCTGCCGTGACTACCTTGCTTGCTACGACCGTGCCTACGGCAGCTCCAGTATCGTTGTAGTTGAGTTCCGTGGTCGTTGTGGTCAGCCCCGAAAGCAGATTGAGCTCACTAGTTGTCGCGCTCGCGCCATCGAGGATTTCGAGTTCCGCTTCTGTAATAGTCGCAGAACCAATAGTAAAAGACGTACCGATGGTGGGCGTGTTAAGCACGGGTGAGGTTAGGGTTTTGTTCGTTAGGGTTTGTGATCCGGCTAACGTGACGACCGTAGAGTCGATCGCGAGGGTGACTGTGTTGCTGGTAGCGGATGAGTCGATCCCCGTGCCGCCTGCGACAGTTAGGCTTTCTGAGTCGAGGTCGATCGCTATCGTCCCGCTATCTGATGTCAGGTCTAAGTCCTGGGCCGTAACCTGGGCATCAACGTAGGCTTTTATCGATTGTTGTGTGGCGAGCTGTGTGGCCGAGTCGCTCGACAAATCATCTTCATCGAGGACAGCCGTGCCAGATACTCCGGTATTGAGTACAGGCGAGGTCAGCGTTTTATTCGTTAACACCTGAGAGCCTGTCAAGGTCGCGACGGTGCTGTCTATGGCAACGGTCAAAGTATTGGAAGACCCGTTGGTGTCTATACCAGTGCCGCCTGCAACGGTTAGAGCTTCTGAATCCAGGTCAATCGATAGCGCGCCGCCCGAGTCACCCTGGAAGTCAAGGTCGGAGGCAGTGACTTGAGCATCAACGTATGCCTTAATGGACTGCTGTGTGGCTAATTTAGCCGCGCTGTCAGAAGACATGTCGTCTTCATCAGCTACACCGGTTATCCCAGCAAACGTGGTCTTTAAGACCGTTTTTATAAGACGATGGTGATCGTCACTCTGGCCAACCGGATCGCTGGACACGGGATTAGTCGCGACCAGGCTATCAATTGTCGTACCGGATTCTAACGCCATACCCTACTCCTCCGAGTCTGATTCCTCTTTATCGGAGGACTCCTCTTTTTCTTCCTCTTTCGCCTCTTCCTTTGTCTCTTCGACTTCAGGTTCTAGGTCTTCGCCCAGGATGATCCTTATTTGATCCTGGCGAGGTCCGGCGGCGTCCAAAATCTGCGCGATTTGTTCGTCTGTTACTGTTGGCATCTAAATTCTCCCTGAGAAAGTTGATTTAACTTCGACCGTGCTGCCGGAGCTGTTCTCTTGCGAGGACTCGGTCTCTAGCGCGGTCATGATTTCCACATACCGGGTAGCCCATATCTGCATCATCGGCACCTGGTCGGTGCGTAGGTACGGTTCTGCCTCCAAAAGCGAGGCATACAAGAACAGCGCGGGCTCGGCGGTCAGCAAGTCGTTGGTGCCGCTGTCGGATCCGGCCGTCAGGCTGGTCGGTTTGTAGTAATAGGTGAGCTTGTATGTCCGTCCCACGTCGGGGAACGGCCACAACTGAAAATTGGTACCGTCCCTGGCGAATTCTTCGGGCGCTGCCGAGCTCGCGGTGCGGTTTTTAAGGTGATCGAGCGATACGCGCTCTAAGGGCGTGCCGTCCGACGTCAATAGTATGGTTTCACGATAATCCGAGGGCAAAGCCAGGGTATCGGTGACCGGGCTCTCGCTGGTACGGTCAAAGGTCGCGGTTTTCTCCAATAATCGGTGATTTAGCGTCCGGTATATCGAGTTTTCCGCGTTTTTTATAAAGGTAGGTATGACGCTCGTTAGGTCTTCTCTGTTCAAAAACGAGGCGACGTCCTGCTTAAGCGTGGCGTACGTCATGTCTGGTAATTCTTAGCGAATAGGCGCGGGTTTTCGGCGGTCATGTGCAACAAAAACGCCTTTTTGAGGTGTTTGTCGGTCGCCCAGTCGTTCATGGTCTTGCCTCTGTCCTTGACCCAGTCCTGGATCATCGTCCAGGGTATCGATCCGACGTACTGGTGATCGAGGCTCTTGCTAAATCGACCTGGACCGGCCTGCGCTCGCTGTTTGACCTGGTCGACGGTCGGCCTGATGTCCTGGGTATAACCTCGGTACCGCTGAAGGTTGCCGGATCCGTCGCGCTCGGACGCGACCCACCGCGACAGGTCGCCGGTCGCCGTTACAATGCGTTTATCACTCATTTATATCATCCAAAGAAAAGGGCCCCGGAGGGCCCTCGTAAAGGCGGGCCAGTAAAGGCCCGTTAGGTTAGCCAGTCAGACTTACAAGCTTCCGCTTATCGTGTGTACTCGGAACGCGCTGTCGCGATTGAGTAATGCGTAAGTCATTTCGGTGACTATTTCGCGGCCGATCGAGTCGCCTGTCACCGCCAACGGGAAGTCGTAAGTCGGCCTCAACACGGCGGTCGCGCTGTAGTTGAAGTCGATACCGACCATGCTCAACGGCTCCATCTCACGGTCCTGAATGACCGAAAGTTCTCCAAATGGAGAAATATAAAGATCGACCGAGTTCACTATTGTTGTAGTGTCTCTGAGCTCTCTATTGCGTCCAGAGGCCGCCGCGAAGCTCGCGACGTACCGGGAGACGGCAGGCGGCACAACAAGCGTGTCAGGGTCTCCTCCGACCGCATGACAATTTTGGTGTGCGTCGAGCATCGAAGTTTCGAGCTTGGCGAGAGTGTCGTCCGACGTCGCATCCTGCATCAGGGTGCCGTTGTTAGGGCCTCCCTGGAGCTGTATGGCGAGCGCCGCGAACTGACGTGCCGTGGAAGCATTTCCGGCCGTAGCGGTCTGAAAAGCGCCTCCAGGCTTGCCCATGATGGCCAATTCAATGTCTTTCGAAAGCTCGGCGTATCGCATTTCTAATTGATAGGCCATCTCGCTGTCTCGGCCGTACTTATCCACGGCCTCCATCGTGTTGGTGATCTTCGCGACCTTGGTCAAGATCTGGCAATAGTTGTTTAGGGCGGTGATAGCCTGTGAGGTATCCGAGCCTGCATCGCTGCCCTCGACCTGTCTATTAGCCCCGCTCGAGTTGAGACGATCCTCGCTCCACTCATGTAGTTTTCCCGTCGCTCTGACGGTCTTAGATAGGCTCGCAACGGGCGATTCGGAAGGCGAAATTGAATAAACCTCGTCTTGCACGTCCTCCTTTTGGCGTACCTGGGTGTATGTATTTAAAGCCATTTTTAGTCCTTAATATCAGGAACTCCGCTCGGCCTCCAGCTTGGCCCGCATCATCTCCCTGAAGGTTCCATCCTTCTTGGGTGACGGCGAGTTAAACATCGCGTCCCTGGCGCTCTGAAATTGTCCTTGAGCGTTTCGGTTGCGCTGTCTTGCCTTTTGCCTGCGTCTGTTCGGTTTAGATTTAGATTCTTTGGCGTTACTCAATCCAGAAGACGCTTTATCGCGATCAAAAAGCGCGACTAGCCCCTCCACCTGTCTCCAGTCGACGATGGAATTGAACTCTTCTTTTGAATAACGGCCGGTCTGTTCGGCAAAATCGCGTAGCTCTCCATAAAAGCCCTCCGACCAGCGCGGCTCGATTCCCTGCAACACCTCTATAGACTCTGCCGCCTTGGCGTCTTCGAACGCCTTGGCCTGGTCTTTTAGTTTAGCGTTGGCCGACGAGAAGTTGTTGGCCCAATAATCGTGATTATCCTGGGCCGACTTCATCGCGCCTTGCCAATTAGTGTATTGCTCCTGGGTCATCTGTGCCGGGTCGTAGTTCTTTAGCTGGTTAAGCTGGGCGACGTGAGCATCCATGATCATGTGCTGCTGAACGGCGAGCTCTTGTCCCGCGTTCTGGTACTTTCTCTGGAGGTCTGCCGTGTTCTGAGTTCGCCTTCGGAATTCGACGTCCCACTTCTTGCGATCGCTCACAAGGTTTCGGATGTCGTCCGGCGAAAACTCTTCTCCGTCCACCTCAAAGACTCTCGCTAACTCCTCCTCGTCGGGTTGCTCATCATCTGAGTCCGTCTCGGTTTCATCATAGTCGAGTTGGTCTGCCTCATCGTCGGTGGTATCTTCTGATAAGGACTCCGCTTCATTGTCTAACTCGTCTTCCGGCGCGGGTTGGTCGTTTGACTCCCGCTGTAGCCGCTCGCGAGCGCGTTCCTGGAAATTCTGAGGGGAAGACTCCGGCGCGGATGTCGGTTGGTCTATTATCTCAGCAGAAACTTGTGATTCAGCCATTTATCGCTTCCTCTTGTCTGGTTTGTGCCTCTTGGATCAAGGCGTAGGTTTCGTACTCATTGATAAACGTCATCAATGTCTCTTGGATCTCGGTAATCAGTTTAAGTTTTAGGTATAAAACGTCCCGTTGTCTTTGATCTAACGGCCCGCTGTTTGCGATTTCTTGGACGATCTGCTCGTTCATCTGCTGAAAGACTTCCTGGAACGTCGGGTCCTCGATCATCGACTTGCTGTACTCGGCCCGCCTCCTGATCGTCGCTATGTTCTCTTCTTGAATTGGCCGCAATTTTGGCTTCGCTGACCTCTTGAAGAAATCTTTT
>Ga0098060_1000736_pt1 | contig 14128 bp, 13 predicted proteins | sample 21_taG_FD_77063 | JGI IMG/M metagenome (GOLD analysis project Ga0098060, IMG submission 77063) | Marine viral communities from the Subarctic Pacific Ocean - 21_ETSP_OMZ_AT15319 metaG | ecosystem: Environmental > Aquatic > Marine > Oceanic | place: Pacific Ocean | collected 2015-01-19 | reverse complement strand
GTCTAAAGAAGAAGAGGCACTACATCTAGCGTACAATGATATAATTGCATTTGGTAAATTATTTTTGCCTGATGATTTTTTAAGATCTGAAACTCCTTGGTTTCATTATAATATTGCAGATGCTATTAATGACCAAGATGTAAAACAGTTGGCTATCATTATGCCAAGAGGACATGGAAAGACAGTATTAACTAAAGCAGACCTTATGAGGTCTTTTTGCTTTAATCAGAAAGATTTTGAGTGGGGATTTATAAAAGAGAAGCCTGATCCATTATTTTATGGTTGGGTATCAGCTACTGCAAAGTTAGCTACAGGTAATATGGATTATATTAAGTCTCATATAGAGATGAATGACAAGATACAATACTACTTTGGTAACCTTAAAGGAAAGAAATGGACTGAAGTAGATATAGAGATGGCTAATGGTTGTAAGCTTATATCGAAGTCTAACATCTCAGGTATTCGTGGTGGAGCTAAACTTCATAAAAGGTATGATCTCATCGTACTGGATGATTTTGAAGACGAGAACAATACTATAACACCAGAAGCCAGAGCTAAGAATAGTAATCTAATTACAGCTGTTGTCTTTCCAGCACTTGAACCCAAAACAGGAAGATTAAGGATTAATGGTACACCTGTGCATTTTGACAGCTTCATTAACAACCTGATCGTAAATTATGAAAAAGCAAGGAAAGCGAAGAAGGACTTCAGCTGGGATGTTAAGTTGTTTAAAGCATTGCAAGATGATGGTACTGTACTTTGGGATAGTTGGTTTCCTAAAAAAGAATTAGAAAGAAAGAAAAAGTTCTATTTAGACTCTGGACAGCCAAGTAAGTTTTGGCAAGAGTATATGATGCAAGTTCAATCAGAAGATGATTCTATATGGACTCGTAGGCATATTAAAGAGTTTGAAGGAACTTTTTTACATGAAGCAGAACAAGGAATATCATTTTTAACTTTAGAAGATGGTAGTGTAAAGCCTGTTAATGTATTTGCAGGTGTTGATCCAGCAACTGACTCTCAAAGAAGAGATGCAGATTTTTCAGTTATTATGGTGATTGCTGTTGATGAAGATAATAACTTATATGTATTGGATTATACTAAAAAAAGAGGTATTCCAGTTCTTGGTATCCCTGGTGAGCCTACTAAAGGCATAGTAGATTATATGTTTGAGATGAACAATATCTATCATCCAAACTTATTTACTATTGAGGATACATCAATGTCAAAGCCTGTAATGCAGTCTCTTATATCAGAAATGAAAAGAAGAAATGACTTTGGTGTTAAGTTTAAAGCTGAAAAGCCAGGGACAAGAATGTCTAAAAGAGATAGAATACAAGAAGTACTATCTGCAAGATTTTCAACAGGTCAAATACATCTTAAAAGAGATGATTATGACTTAAGGCAAGAAATACTTACATTTGGACCTCGTATGGCACATGATGATTGTATTGATGCATTAGCTTATGCAGCTAAATACAGCTATCCATTAAAGGGTATAAATGAAGAAAAGGGCAAGTATACTAAGCGTAAACCTCAAGCTAAAAGTTGGGTGGTTGCATAATGGGAAGAAACTATAAAGATGAGTATAAAAAATTTCAAGATTCTCCAGCTCAAAAGAAAAAAAGAGCTGCTTTAAATAGAGAGAATCATAACAGGGATACATATGGCAATGGAGATGGCTTAGATGTATCACATACTAAAAATGGAATAAGGCTTGAGAAGTCTTCTATCAATAAGGGCAGAAAGGAAAAATCTCGTATGAAGGGTAGCAAGAGAACTTTTAAAAAAGGTGGGGAAACAAAAGTCACAGATAGACAAAAGACTTCAAACTTATATCAAGGCACTCCACAACAAGTAGCAGATAGAATGAAAAGGAATCCTTCTTTTGCTAAAGGAATGGCAGAACATTATGGTGTTCAGCTTGATAAAAAATCTAAATTTGGTATTAGTAAAATAAAAAAGAAACAAAAAGGAGGTTATCTCTCTGGTCCTTCACATAAGAATGGAGGGATCCCAGCAGTTGTAGCTGGAAAGCAACCTGTTGAATTAGAAGGTGGTGAGTATATAATTAAAAAGTCAAGTGTAGATAAGCTTGGTAAGCAAACTTTAGAAGAAATTAATAAGAAAGGTAGGATACCTACTATGAGATATGGAGGGCAACCAGAACAATATATAGGTGGAAGCAGTAAAGGAAAAGAAACTGTTGAAAAGAAAGTTGAAAGACTTAAAAAACAAAATGATCCTAATTATAAACCAAAAGGATCACCTAAGACTGCAAGAGAATTAGCTAATGAAAGACATGCAAAAATAAGAGCAAAGAAAAATGAAGAATCAAGAAATAAAGCTCGCAAAAGAGTTTCTTCAAAGGATCCAGTAGTTGGTTCTTTAGAATATAAAAAGATGAAAGCTAACGAAAAGAAAGAGGATGCAAAGAAAAGAAAAATTTCTGGATTTGATGAAAAGACTAATTATATTGGTTCAGGAATGTCTAAATCAAAATACTTAGCTAAAGTAGATAGAGCTCAATCTTATTATAAAAGTAGACCAAGTAAAACTAAAACTAAAGTAGATAAAAAAGAAATTAAAAAGAAAAAGTTTGTTCCTTCTAAAGATGATTATTCAGCTGAATATGAACAATCTCTTAAAGATAAAAAGAAGAAAGTTGATTCTCCAGTTAAAGGGAAAAAAACAACTCCTAAAGGATATAAAGTTCCTGATAAGCCATTAGTATATGCTCCAACTAAAGAGGATACTAAAGTTAAAGAAAAAAAGAATATTGGTTACTTTGATCCTTCTACTGGCAAGCGATATGAGTCTAAAGCTGCATGGAAAAAAAGTACTCAAAAACCAATAAGACCTATAAAAAAGTTATCTAAAAAAGAACAATCTAAATTATCTGTACAAGAACAAAGGGGATATTTAAAAGAGTTAAAAAAATCTAAACAAAAAAAGAAATTTGATCCTAAAACAGGTAAGAAAATTATATCTCAAGAAAACTTAATAGGTGATGCTTTAAAATCTTTAAAAAGTAGATTCTTTAAGAAGAAGCAAGCTGGTGGACCTGTTCAAAAACCTATGGGTGCAAATCAAGTAAATCCTTCTGCTCCATATAATCCTACTTCAAATATTCCAGCAAGACCTCCTTTTAGACAAGGAATGAGAATGATGGGGCATGGTGGACAAGTATCTACATCTAATGATAAAGCAGGTGCAGGTGATATACATACAGTACATACACATTCAGGATATAAAGCTGGAGAATAATGGCTACTAAAAAAGCTGAAAGAATAAAGAATCTATTTAGCAGATTAAGAACATCTCATAGAGATCAATGGCAGTATATTAATCAGCAAGGACATGACTTTGCTAATGATAACCAACTGTCTGATAATGAAAAAAAATCCTTAGAAGAACAAGGTATGCCTACATTTACTATTAACAGAATAACACCTGTTGTAGAAATGTTAAATTACTATGCAACTGCTAATACACCAAGATGGCAAGCTATAGGGGTTGATGGTAGTGATTCAGATGTAGCTGCTGTATTTTCTGATATGGCAGATTATATTTGGGCTAATAGTAATGGGCAATCTTTATTATCTAATGCAATAAATGATTCTATAACTAAGTCTTTAGGATATTTGCATATAACTGTAGATAAAAATCAAGATCAAGGAATGGGTGAAGTTGTTATACATCAGCCAGATCCATTTGATATATTTATAGATCCTAAGTCAAGAGATATGTTGTTTAGAGATGCTGCATATATAATGATTAGAAAAATGCTTCCTAAATCTCATCTTAAAAAATTATATCCTGACTATGTAAGAAAAATAACTAAAGCATCAGGAAATGAAGGTGAGTATTCTTTATCACAAAGAGCTATGGATTCTGACCATAAAGATATATTGCAAACAGATATTACATCAACTTATGACAATGAAGGTAAGGATGATCCTTTAACAGAATATTATGAGCTTTATGAAAAAGTTAAAGTACCATTAATCAATGTATTTTATAGAATACCTCTAAAACCAGAGCAAATAAAAATGGCTGAACAGCAAGTTCAAATGCAATTACAAAAAATGCAAGAAGAAATGCAAGTTCAGTTTTTAGAGCAAAAAAGAGAAATGGATGCTGCTTTACAATCAGGGCAAATGATTCAAGAAAGATATGAACTTGAAATGAAAAAAGCCCAAGAGATGATGCAAAATCAATTACAAACTGCTCAAAAACAACTTACTGCTGAAGTTCAAGAGTCTATGACTCAAATAGATAATAAAATTATTTCTGAAAAAGAATTTAAATTAATATCTGAAGATAAAGAATTTGCAGAATCTATAGTAGACAAAATAAGATTTCATGATGATAGAATGAGAATCACATGTGTTATAGGTGATCAGTTTATTTATGAAGAAATAATGCCTGAAAATATAAAAGACTATCCTATAATTCCTTTTCACTATAAGTGGATAGGAACACCTTATCCTATATCTGCTGTTTCTCCATTGGTAGGTAAGCAAAGAGAGTTGAATAAAGCTCATCAGCTTATGATACATAATGCTTCTCTCGGATCCTCCTTGCGATGGATGTATTTTGAAGGTAGTATAGATGCAGAAACTTGGGAAAAATACTCCTCAAGTCCAGGTGCTTTATTACCTGTCAATCATGGATATGAACAACCTCAAGCTGTTCAACCTGCTCAACTCTCAAATGCTTTTTTTAGTCTTGTTCAACAAGGTAAAGGCGATATGGAATATCTTGCAGGTATTTATTCAAGTATGCAAGGGGACACACAATCAACAGCTGATATGCCTTATCGTGGTATGTTGGCTATGGATGAATATGGAACAAGAAGAGTTAAGTATTGGATGAAGCATTCATTAGAACCTGCTTTAGCTCATACAGGAGAAGTAGTCAAGCAATTTAGTCAAGCTACTTATACTGCTCATAAAGTATTTAGAATTGTTCAACCTTCAGGATTGCAAAGTGATAAACAAGTTGAAATTAATAAAACTTTGTACAATGATATGGGTATGGCTATTGGTAAATGGAATGATTATGCAACTGCTAAGTTTGATATAAGAATTATTGGTGGTTCTACAATGCCTATAAACAGATGGGCTTATTTATCAGAGCTTAAAGAAATGCTTAATGCTGGTGTTATTGATCCACTTGCAGTATTGGCTGAAACAGATATTAGAAATAAAGAAAAAGTAGCTGAAAGAATGGATCAAGTTAGACAGCTACAAGGTCAGTTAAATGGAATGCAAGAGCAACTTTCAGACAAAGAAGGTACTATCGAAACTCTTGAAAGACAACTTGTTCAAGCTGGTATTAAAGATAAAGTTCGTCAAGCAGAAGTTGAAATTGCTAAAAAGAAATTTGATAATAAAACTAAAACAGATAGAGAATACCTTGAAACTGAAGCTGAACAAAAACTTTTAAGAGGAGTTTTAAAAGCTGATGCACAATATAAAATGAAAGGTATGGCTGATTCAGTAAAAAACTTGCAAAAAGATTTGCAACAAAATAAAAAACAACAATAAATTAGGAGTAATAAATGAACACAGAAAACGACAGTAACCCTGGAATCGAAGATGTATTGCAAGGCGATGCAGAAGATACAGGCTCTGATGGTTTTTTTGATAGTTTAGAACAACAAGTAAATGGACAAGTCTATGATGACGAGTCCTCTTCTCAACCAGAACAGGTAACTCAGCAAGAAGCTGACCCCAGAGTTACTGGCAATGAGGAAGTAGATTGGAGAATAGAAGCTGAAAATCTTAAACAAAGATATTCAGACTCCAGTCGAGAAGCTCAAAGACTTAAAGCAGAGTTAGACCAAACTCAGGAACTGACTAAGTTTCGACCTTTAATAGAGCATCTCAAGAATGATCCTGCTGCAGTTGATGCATTAAGGAATCATTTATCTGGACAAGCACAGCCTCAGTTTGATGAGGATTTTGTCTTTGATGCACATGAAGCAGTAACTGATCCTGATTCAGATTCTTCAAAAGCATTAAAGCAAATGATTGACATGGAAGCTGACAAGCGAGTTAATGCAAGATTGCAACAAGTAGAGCAAAAAGCTGCTCAAACTCAAGCACAGCAAAGACTTGTAAGTGAAGTAGATGCATTTAAACAAAAAACTGGCATGAATGATACACAGTTTGAAGAAATGCAAAATTGGGCACAAAGTAGAGAGCTAACCCTGGAAGATATTTATTATCTTAAAAACAAAGGAACAGCTGCTCAAAATGTAGCCAATAATACTAAGCAGGAAATGTTAAATCAAATGAGGAATGTTCAGAATATTCCAACAAGTGCGAGTAATGTAAATAGTGCTCCAGAGCAACGATCTCCAGATGATGCAGTTTTTGACATCTTGAAGGGGATGGATGAAGGAGCAGAAAACCTGTTCGGTTAATCTTCAAAGATTACTGAACTTATTTTGATTTTAAAATAGGAGTCAGTTATGTCTGATTTTTTAAGTGTCATAACTCCGAATACTGATCTTACAGTTTCAGATCCTGGTGGGTTTCAGGGTGCTAAACAACAAGATACTGGAGATCTTAGAAGAAAGTTTAACTTCGGAGACCAAGTAAGTGAGCTTGCAATAGCTCAAGATCCTTTCTTTAGATTTGTTTCTAAAGTAGGTAAAAAACCAACAGATGATCCATCTTTCAAATTTACTGAAAAGCGTGGTTCATGGCATAAAAGATATGCATTTCCAATAGCATTTAGTAATGATAACTCAACTTGGGTGGAAACTCTTGATGGAACAGATATTGATACACAGCTTGATAAATATGAAACAGCTGGTAGTACAGTATGGGTTAAAATGGCTTGTGATTATAAAGGCTCTGGGAACATACAGAATATCTATGGAAATTCATCTAATGAAGTTACTATAGGTTCAGATGGTACTCAGCCAAAGTTCTTTATGCCAGGTCAGCTTGTAAAAATTAATTTTGGTAATGCAAGTGCAAGTTTAAGTGCAAAGCAAAAAACTGCTTCATACTCTATAATTAGAATTGATGCAGTAACTTTACAAGATGAATCTACTTCTCCTCCAACAGCTCATACTCATGGTGAAGCAGCTATCTTAAGGGCTACAGTTATTAAAACTAAAACAGCAGGTCATGATGTTATTGCAGGTGTAAATTCTGCAGCTCCTATTGGAGATTCTACATATAATGTAAGTATTTCTGGTGAAGGAGAAACTAATAATGCTGGTCTTGAAGATTATAAAGCATATGTAGTTGGAACATCTCATGAAGAAGGTTCTGGTTATCCTGAAACTTGGAAAGATCAACCTTACTCAACAGGTTATGGATATACTCAAATCTGGAAAACTTCAATGGCTATGACTAATACTGCAAGAGCAACTGTTCTTAAGTATGAGCCTAATGAATGGGCAAGAGTATGGAAAGATAAACTTATTGAGCACAAGTATGACATTGAGCAATCTTTATTGTTTGGTTCTCAAACAACAAGAGATAACATTCAGTATACTCAAGGTGCTGTTGATTTTGTTTTAGGCTATGGTAATACATTTAGTTTATCAACAGCTACTAAAACAGCTGATGATTTCTTGCAAGATATGTCAAGCTATTTAGACCCAAGATATAATAATGCCAATGCAACAGTTTTCTTTTGCAACACTGTTACTTATAATTGGTTGCATAAACTTGGTGGATACTTTAGTAACAATCTAAATATTAACTCTAATTTTAGTGCTGACTTAGCAGTTACTGGTAGAAAGAAAGTCTTAGGACTTGATACAACTACTATTAATACTGTTTATGGTAACATGAATGTAGTTAGAAATATCCATTTAGATGGAACTAATATTAATATGCTTGGTATTAACATGAAGTATGCTAAATATAGACCATTAGTTGGCAATGGAGTAAACAGAGACACCTCAGTATATGTTGGTGTACAAACACTTGAAAACTCTGGTGTTGATAGAAGAGTTGATTTAATCTTAACAGAAGCTGGGATGGAATGGTCAATGCCTGAAGCCCATGCTATCTGGACAGCGTAAGGAGATATATCATGAGTATACCAATGTACGGACAAAATAGAGATGGTAGTGCTTTAAATAGTATTGCTTTAAGTAGAGGTTATATGAAAATCTCAGCTGGAACAACTCTTGATGGAACAGATGGAGGTATTATACATATAGCAGATTCTGATGCATGTGCTATAGTTCTTCCAACTATTACAGAAGCTTTAGATGGATTAGAATATAAATTCATTATGGCTAATGATGCAGGTGGCAGTATAACTATAACAGCTACAGATCAAGATGGTGATTTTTATCAAGGCACTTTAGCAGTTCATTCTGTTGATGCTGATGATGGTTTTGCAGCTAATGGTACTTCTAATAATATTATTACTTTAAATGCAACTACTACAGGTGGTCTTCTTGGTTCTGAAGTTAATCTCAGAGCCTCAATGGGCTTAGGCTGGATAGTATGGGGTAATGTACTTGGAACTAATGCCACTGGTGCAACACCATTTAGTGGTTAATAGAAAGGAGTAACTTATGGCTAATGCAAGAATAGGTTCACATCCTTCGCATGGGTATCAAATAGTTGAAACTATTGACACAGATGGAAAAGACTTAGATAGAAATGATTCTGGTAAAGTTTTCTTCTGTTCTCAAAATTCAACTGCAGCTGTAACTGTTTATTTACCAAGTGTTTCTACTGAAATAGCTGGATGGCATGCTAAATTTATTTTAGCAACAGCATCAAGTAATACATTTAATATTCAAGGTGCTAATTCAGGGGGATTAGAAACTTCATCAGACGATAAAATACAAGTTTGCTTTGTAGGAAATGGAACATCTACTGGTGACGGTGACCAACTTGGTTCAGATAGGGCAATCTTTACAGCTACTGCTACTCAAGGCGATTCTATAGAAGTTCATTGCGATGGTACAAATTGGTATGCTACAGGTATTACCAATATAGCTGATGGTATTTCTGGAAGTGGATAATAAATAACAAATAACTTAAGGGCTGTCTGAATCGAGGCACTTTTCCTCCTCCTTTCAGGCAGTCACTTATACAACTCATTCACGCTTTTGTCAAGCTTAGAGAGGAAGTAAAATGGCAACATTTGAAGTACAAGTAGAAGGTTTAACAGGATTAACTATAGATGGATCATCTGCTCCAACTACTACAGAACTTGCACAGTTCTTGAAAGATGGAGTAATAGATGTTACTAATAGATGCATTCAGCTTAAACCTGAAAATAAAGAAGATTTTATTAGAGGCAGTTCTACACAATCTTCTAATGGATTTGCTACTAATGGTGCTGATATAATATCTGTTATTAGAGAAGCAGGTGCTGATGGAGATACAGATGGTAGTACTGCTTGGAGAAATTGCAGAAAAGTTTCTGCTCATTTAAGATCAAGAGTAGTTGATACAGAAAGTCTTCACTTTGCTTCTAAATACAATCCTGTTTATATAATCAATAATAATAGTGCTGTAAATGTATATCCTGTTCCAGATGGAACTGATGATGGATATAGAGTCTATTATATTAATAACGAACCTAAAGGAGATGGTTTAGTAGATGAATTAGCTGCTGGACATACTACTATAGGTTACTTTCCTAAAGATAAAGTTTATCTTGTAGTTATGTATGCAGCTATAAAATCTCTTCAAAATGCTTTATCAGCTGTTAATATTTCTACATTTAGTTTAAGTGCTTCTGCTCCTGCTACTGTTCCTTCGGCTCCAAATATAACAGGTGGTTCTGTATCTCCAATAACTATAGATGCTTTACCTTCTGCACCTAATTATACACAACCTACAGTTAGTGGTGCAACTGAAGAAATAACAGCTACTATGGATGCAGATTCAGCAGGATATGGAACTGATGCTGATTTTCTTAATTTTTCAAAATGGTTTTCAGTGGCTGGTGATTTTATAGAAGATGAAGAAGATATAGAATTAGCACAAGCTCAAATACAAAAGATTTCTACTTATTTAAATGCATATTCTCAAGCTATGCAGAATCAATTAAACATATTTAATGAAGGTAATGCTGTATATCAAGCAGCTATCCAAAGAAATTTACAACAAGCTCAAATAAATATGCAAGATGCTCAAAAAGAAGCAGATTTAACATTACAAGCTTCAATACAAGATTATACATTAGAACTACAAAGAGTATCTACAGATGCTTCTAAATATCAAGCATTAGTATCTGCTGAAGTACAAGCTTATCAGCAAGAAATAGCTGAAAAATCAGCTGAATATCAATGGCAATTAGGTAGGTTGCAAGAATTAAAACAAGAATATAATCAAGCATTTGCTATGATGGCTCCTCCTCAACCTCAACAAGCTGGAGGTAGATAATGAAAGTACAAGAAGTAATGGAAAGAGCTGGTATGACTGAAACAGGTCGTGCAGTAGCTTATATAAAAGATGCTCTTGAAGAGATAAATATGATTTCTCCTACTCATGTAACTACAGTAAGAATTGATATAACAGAAAATCAAAGATATTATGACTTACCTCATGATATGCTTAAGATTACAGATGTAAGATGTAAGAATCATTTTAACAGTAAAGATGAATATAGAACTATAAATAGACATATGCATGAGCCTTATACAGAAGATGCAGATCAGGAGTTAATATAAATGGCTTCAGCTAAAGAATATGGATATTTTATAAAAGGCAGTAAGCTTGCTCTTATAGAGAAAGATACAGCTTTAGATAATGATGTTAATAGTAGAGACTATGGACCAGATGTAACTAATGTAAGATTTAAGTCTCCTTTATCTTCTGTAGCAGATGGACTTGAATTAGAATATATATATAGTCCAAAATATCATATAAAAGAAACAGATGATATAGAGCAAACTATAACAAGATTTAGAAGTGTTGAAGGAGAGCTTCAAATAGATGGAGCAATAAATTATTTAACAGACCCTCAATATTTAGCAGATGGTAGCTATATAGTTTTAAGGAAAGCAGGCAGATTTAGTGGTCTTCATAAAGTAAAAGCTACAGCAAATATAGGTGGTACAAATGATGGTATAACTCTTTATACTAAATATTCAGGTTTAACTACTTGGTCTACTTTTGAAAGAACAGTAGATTTATATTATAATATAGATGTATTAAATGATGAAGCAGATGAACTTCCAATATCAGAATATTTATCTAAAGCAGTTGTCTACTATTTAAAAGCTAAGATGGCTGAAGATAGAGGTGATTTTAATTTAAAACAAGCTATGATGAGAGAGTTCTACAGGATAGTAGAAAAGAGCGACAATGCAAAAATTCATACAATAAGAAGAGTTGCACCTCATAGTGCAGCAATAAGATAGGAGTCAGAGATGGCAGATTTACATAAGTTTACAGTACAAGAGTCTTTAAATGCTTCTCAAGGGCATTCAGGAAGATGGGATACAAGTCAAGGTTATCAAACTGTAGATAGTGGTTCATCAAGAGTACCATTAAGTGCAGCTACACATATAGTTATCTTACAGTCTACTGTTGATGTATATATAAGATTTTCAAATACTGATGATAATATAAATTCAAATAGAGATATAAAAATTTTAGCAGATACTATTTTTTCTATAAATGTTCCAAGAGGAATAGAAGGAACTGTTAAGCTTATATTTTCAAGAGCAGGTGGTTCAGATGGAACACTAAAGATAGTAGAGGTATAATATGTTAAGTGGAATGATAACTTCAGTTCATCAGCCAGTAAATACTGCAGGCTCTAATCTTGGAATAGATACAGATGCTCAATTTGCAGATGCAGGTTCAGTAGACAATATAGCTATTGGTAAAGATGCATTAGATAGTACAACAGATGATGCTATAGCAAATGTAGCGATTGGTGTAAATGCTTTAACAGGTTTAACTCATGGTGATGGTAATATTGCTATTGGTTATGATTCTTTAGATGTAACAGATGATGGTATTTATAATGTAGCTATAGGTTATAGGACTTTAAGTGCTAATTGTGGTGATGAAAATACAGCTATAGGCTCTCAAGCTGGTTTATTAGCAGAAGGAAGCCAAGGTACTTATGTAGGTGCTCAATGTGGAGATGGTATTGTAGGTGCTGGTGGTAATACAGCTGTAGGTTTTCAAGCTTTATCAGGAGCAGCAGATAGTTATAATGTAGCTATGGGATGGAAAGCAGGGATAGCTATTAATGGTGGTGGACAAAATGTTATTGTAGGTAAAGAAGCTATGGTAACAGCAACTGCTGTAGATAAATGTATAGCTATAGGTTATGAAGCTTTAAAACTTGCAAATGATGATGCATGTGATGGTACAATTGCTATAGGTTGGTCAGCAGGTTATCAAATGGTAAATACTGCTACTGTGTCAAGTCATGATGATTTAGCTGGTAATACTCTTATAGGATATAGTTCTGGACATAGTCAGATAGATTCTTCATATGGATTAACAACAGGTAAACATAATACAGTAGTTGGATTTGAAGCTTTAGGTGGTGGCATACCAAGTTCAGGTGGTGCAGATTTAACAGGTAGTGATAATACTGCAGTAGGTTATAGAGCTGGATATTTATTACAGGCAGCTTCAAATCAAAATACTCTTATTGGATTTCAAGCTGGAGATACTATGACAGTTGAAGATAATAATACTATTGTAGGCTATAATGCTGATGCTGTTGCTGGTGCATCTAATACAGTTGCTTTAGGTTGGTATGCTTCAGCTTCTCAAAGCCATGAAACTGCTATTGGAAATAGAGGTGGACTTAAATTTGTTTCAAAATTAGTACAATGTACCTTAGGTGGTACAGATGAAAATGACCCTGCTCATACATCACCTATATGTGCAATACCTCAATATGGTGTTGTTCTAAAAGCAACTGCTATTATATTTGATAAAAATACAGGTGCAGCAGACCATAGTTTAAAACTTGTACTTTCTACAAGTTCAAGTGCAACAGATAATACTGCTTTAAGTGTTCAAGAAGAATTAATTGGTGCAGGAGCAGCAAGTTCATGGAGTAGTGCTGGTCATGCAGGAGCAGCTAAAGATATAGATGTATCAAATGGAGGAACAGTATATGAAACTTATGCAGCAGTTCCTTTTGACCCTACTTCAAGTAGTAAAAATACAGGTCTTGCAAATATAAATACAACATCAGCAGATTTATATGCATATTTAGTTTTTGCTAATGCTACTTATTCAGGTTCTGATGTAAACCCAATAGCAGCTGGTGGTTCAAATCCTGCTGTATTAGTAACAATAGAATATGCTGGTATTTTATAAACATAAAGATTTAAAAAAGGGATAGAAGATGAATTATAAAGATTGGACAACATTAAAAACAGCTGGTAAGGTTGCTTTTAAGAAAGTAGCAGCAGTAGCTGAAGTAAAAGATAGTGGTGGTATTATAACTACTAAAGGTAAAAATGCTTATATTTATATTGAAAAGAAATCATACAATATAGATACAGGGGCAGAGTCTATTGTTAAAGAGAGCATAAATTTAGGTGCATTAGAGCAAAAGAAAGTTGAACTTACAGCAGAGAAAGCAAAGATTCAAGCCGAACTTACAGAAGTTGGCAAAATGATAACAGCAATAAAAAAGGTATAAAATGAAAGCGAAAGCTAAAGAAGTAGTAGATACTCAAGTATCTGATAATGGACAAGTAGAAAAAGCAACTCCAGAGATGGAATTAGAGTCTATTAGAAAACAATATGAAGATGCTCTTAAACAACAACAGCAGTATGCTAATTTAGCACAAAGATGTTTAGGTGCTATAGAGATACTTGAAAGAATGGTGAATAGTGAAGATAAACAATCCATATAAGTGGTATACATCTACTACATATATACTTAAATACTATCAACCGAAAGGAGTAGTTTACATTGTTAGTTGAATTTGATGATATTATAGAAAAAGTTTTAGAGCATGAAGGTGGGCTTGTAGATGACCCTAAAGATGCTGGAGGATTAACTAATATGGGGATAAGTCAAAGAGCTTATCCCGATGAAGATATAAGGGGACTTACAGTTGAAAGAGCTAAAGAACTTTATAAAAGAGACTATTGGGACAGGTATCGTACTGGTAATCTCCCTGACCGTCTTCGTC
>Ga0098060_1000734_pt1 | contig 14139 bp, 9 predicted proteins | sample 21_taG_FD_77063 | JGI IMG/M metagenome (GOLD analysis project Ga0098060, IMG submission 77063) | Marine viral communities from the Subarctic Pacific Ocean - 21_ETSP_OMZ_AT15319 metaG | ecosystem: Environmental > Aquatic > Marine > Oceanic | place: Pacific Ocean | collected 2015-01-19 | reverse complement strand
GTATGACCATGGGCACAGCCTCCACTATGGGGGTGATGGTAGAGGCATTGGGGCTCACTCTTCCCGGAACATCAGCTATTCCGGCTGTAGACTCGCGCAAAAAGGTAATGGCTCATCTGGCGGGAAATAGGATTGTTGAAATGGTCCGTGAAGACTTAAAACTATCTAAAATCCTTACCAGAGAGGCTTTCGAAAATGCCATCAAAGTCAATTCTGCAGTAGGAGGCTCCACTAATATGCCCATCCATCTGACGGCCATCGCCGGACGAATCGGCGTGGATCTGGATATTGAAGACTTTGATCGGTTGGGTAGCCAGATGCCTATGTTAGTCAATCTCATGCCTTCCGGAAAGTACCTGATGGAAGACTTTTTCTATGCAGGGGGTCTTCCGGTAGTAATTGATGAGATCAGAGAACGGATTCATATTGGAGCCATCACGGCCAATGGAAAAACAATCGGAGATAATTGTCGCAATGCACCATGCTATGATCGGGAAGTCATTGGCACTGTCGACGCTCCAATCAAGGAGAACGCGGGAATCGTGGTACTGAAAGGGAACCTTTGCGAAAATGGAGCCATGATCAAACCCTCGGCAGCTACTCCGGCACTTATGCAGCATAAAGGGAAAGCGGTTGTTTTTGAGACGATCGAGGATTATCACCAAAGGATCGATGACCCGGCGCTTGAAATAGATGAGACTTCCGTGATGATCCTCAAAGGTGTGGGGCCGGTGGGTTATCCGGGTATGCCGGAGGTAGGTAATATGGACCTGCCGGAGAAATTGCTCAGAAAAGGCGTGAAGGATATGGTAAGAATCTCCGATGGGCGTATGAGCGGTACAGCCTATGGTACCGTGGTTTTACACGTGTCACCAGAGGCTGCCATTGGTGGCAATCTGGCCCTTGTGAGGAATGGTGACTTGATAGAACTTGATGTGAAAGGTAAGCGTCTCACCCTGCATGTGTCGGATGAAGAGTTGGCAGAGCGGAGAAAGCATTGGGTGAAACCTAAACCCGTGGCTGAAAGGGGCTATACAAAAATGTTCATTCAGCATGTGGAGCAAGCCGATAAGGGTTGCGATTTTGATTTCCTCAAAGGCTCATCAGGGTCGGAAGTAACCAGAGACTTGCATTAATAATCACCCTAAAACCTCTCCATAATGCTGACTATTGTACTGATTATTCTGAGTATTTTACTTATAGTCATTTCGACTAGTAGATTTTCTTTGCATCCTTTTCTGGCCTTACTGGTTGCTTGTTTGTTTTTTGGTTTTTGCTCAGGGATGGCACCAGAGACCATTATTCAGACCATAAATATCGGCTTTGGTGAAACCATCGGAAAAATCGGGATCATCATTATTTCAGGTGTTATTATAGGTGCTTTTTTAGAGCAATCCGGAGGTGCTTATGCCCTGGCGAGTCAGGTGCTGAGGGTGGTTGGTCAAAAGCGCGTACACCTCGCCATGGGGGTGATCGGGTATATCGTATCCATTCCTGTATTTGCCGATAGTGGGTTCATCATTCTTTCATCTCTGAACCGAGCTTTGGCAAAGGAAGCTGGAGTGTCTTTGGCCGGGACGGCTATTGCGCTTTCACTTGGTCTTACAGCTGCCCACACTATGGTGCCACCTACACCGGGCCCTATCACTGCAGCTGGTTTGGTGGGAGCAGATTTGGGGATTGTGATTCTGATTGGCCTTTATACAAGTATCGGGGCGCTGGTGGTGGCTATTTTCTTTTCGAAAGCGTATGCCGGAAAGGTCTATATAGACCCACAGCCAGAGGAGACCAGAGAGAAAATCCAACAAAAAATCTCGGAAGCACCCTCTTCCATAAAATCTTTTTTGCCCATACTGGTACCCATATTGCTCATTGTGCTCAGGTCTATCGCAGATTACCCGACAGAGCCATTTGGAACCGGTATTTTTGTTGATTTTATCTTCTTTTTGGGCAATCCGGTTACGGCACTATTTATAGGTGTTTTACTAGCCCTTTTGCTACCGAAAAAGCTGGACAAAGCCATGCTGAGTACTGGCGGATGGGTAGGCGACGCGTTGAAAACCGGCTCTGTGATCATTCTCATCACAGGGGCAGGCGGAGCATTTGGTAAAATGCTTCAGACATCAGATATCGGTGAAATTCTTGGGAGCTTCGCATCCGATTACAGAATAGGACTTTGGCTGCCATTTATGGTGGCTGCCGGGATCAAGACGGCTCAGGGATCATCCACAGTAGCTTTAACCACTACGGCTTCCATAATTGCTCCGCTGATGTTAGTTTTGGGTATGGACACGGAAATAGAGAAAGCCATGGTGGTAATCTCTATTGGAGCTGGCTCAGCAGTGGTGTCTCACGCCAACGATAGTTTTTTCTGGGTAGTGACTCAAATGAGTGGTATGAATGTGAGTCAGGGGTATCGACTGCAAAGCGTCGGTACCGCAGTTCTCGGCCTTTCTGCTATGATTCTGCTTACTCTGTTAAGTTTTTTTGTATGAGAAGGAATACAGGTGTCTATTCCAAACATTTGAGACGATAACATTTTTTGGCGGACATGTATAACCTAACCAATTAGAATTTTGAAAATCTATAAAACAAAAACATGTATCCTCATAGAGAAGGAGGATCAATACTACATGATTCAGGAAGATTGGGATGTGTTCATTAACAGAAACAATCTATTTGCTTATGCAAATGATAGGATTGCCAAAGAACGTCCGGTATCACAGGTTGATGAACTAATCGCAAATGAATTACTTGCTCCTATAGGTAGCCAGGAAATATGGGCATCGGGGGTTACGTATTACAAGAGCAGGGAAGCCAGGATGGATGAGTCCAAAGATTCCGGGGGTGGCGATTTTTATGATAGGGTATATAGTGCTGACCGACCAGAGCTTTTTATGAAGGCCATGCCCTACCGTACGGCAGGTCCTGGGGGGAAAGTTAATATCCGAAAGGATTCCAAATGGAATGTACCCGAGCCTGAGCTTACCCTTTTGGTCAGTTCAGGAGGGAAGATCATAGGCTATACAGCGGGCAATGACATGAGTTCTCGTGATATAGAAGGTGAGAATCCCCTCTACCTGCCACAGGCTAAATGTTATGACCAGTCTGCTGCTGTAGGCCCATGTATTTACGTTTCTGAAGATCCTATGGCCGAGGATTCAGAGATCCACCTGGAGATATTGAGAGGAGATAAGCAGATGTTTCACGGGCAGATAGAAATTAGCCAGATCAAAAGAAAATTTGAAGACCTTGTTCATTATCTAATGCTCGAAACCTCCTTTCCAAGTGGTTGCTACCTTATGACAGGAACGGGGATAGTACCACCTTACGAATTTACATTGCAGCAGGGCGATGAGATCAGGATTACGATCGATCATATCGGCACCCTCATCAATTTTGTAGCATAATCAACCGAAAAGACATGATACTAACGGGGCAAAATTTTATCGGATCAGAGCGAACAGGGATGGGTAGGAACACTTTTCGGGCCGTTAATCCGGCTACCGGAGACCTGTTACCCATCAGCTTTTATGAAGCTACAGAAGCTGAAGTAGGCAGTGCAGTATTGAAAGCTGAAGCCGCCTTTCAGGAATATAAAGAGCAGTCTTCAGAGGATCGGGCGCTTTTCCTTGAGGCCATTGGGGATGAGCTTTGGGCTTTGGGCGATGAGCTGATCGAACGCTGTATGTCAGAGACTGCTCTTCCCGCCGCACGCCTGAACGGAGAGCGGATGCGTACCATCAACCAGCTCAAAATGTTTGCCAGCCTTGTCCGTGAAGGCTCCTGGGTGGATGCGCGCATTGATACGGCAATCCCCGATAGACAACCTCTTCCTCGGCCAGATATCAGGCAGATGCAGGTTCCTTTGGGACCGGTGGGCATTTTTGGAGCGAGTAACTTCCCGTTGGCCTTTTCTGTAGCCGGAGGGGATACGGCCTCTGCCCTGGCAGCGGGCTGTCCCGTGGTAGTGAAGGCACATCCGTTGCACCCGGGTACCTCTGAGATGGTAGCTCAAGCCATTGTGAGTGCAGCCAATAAAACAGGTATGCCCGACGGTGTTTTCTCTCTGGTACAAGGGACCTCAGTGGAGGTCGGAATGGCTATTGTGTTGCACCCCAGGATTACGGCTGTTGGATTTACTGGCTCCTTTCGGGGAGGAAAAGCGCTCTTCGATGCAGCGAATCAGCGTAATACTCCAATTCCCGTCTTTGCTGAAATGGGAAGCTCTAATCCGATATTCCTATTACCAGGAGCCGTGAGCGCTCGTGGTGAAGGTCTGGCTTCAGGTCTGGTTGGCTCATTGAATATGGGGGTAGGTCAGTTTTGTACCAATCCTGGGTTGGTGATCGCTAGTGAATCGACAGAAACAAGTCAGCTTTTGGAAGAAATGGGAGACCTGGTTTCTAAAACTGCCTCAGGTACTATGCTATCTGAAGGAATCAAGGATAACTATGAGGCCGGGGTGAACAGGTTGACATCTTTTCCAGGGGTAGAGATAGTTTCCGAAGGAATTTCCGGACAGGGTAAAAACCAGGTACCGTCCAAAATTTTCAAAACAAAAGCAACTGATTTCTTAGGGCAGTCGGGTCTTGAGGAAGAGGTGTTTGGCCCGTCCACTTTGAGTGTCATAGCTGAGGGAAAAGACCAAATGCTGGAGGTAGCAAGAAAAATGCAGGGACATTTGACCGCCACCATCCATGGTACCGATGCAGACCTGGAGGAATACAAAGACCTGATTCATATTTTGGAACGAAAGGTGGGACGACTACTATTCAACGGTTACCCAACAGGGGTTGAGGTGGGGCAAGCTATGGTCCATGGAGGTCCTTACCCGGCTACCACAGCACCTCAGTCCACCTCCGTAGGGACAGGGGCCATCAAAAGATTTGTGAGGCCGGTATGTTACCAGGATTTCCCACAGGCCTCCTTGCCCTTAGCGTTGAGGGATCATAACCCGCTCAATATCTGGAGGTTGATAAATGGTGAATTAAAGAAAAAATAATGAGAATGAAGGATTTAAAATTTTTGATTATTTCCGGGGTGTTTTTTACCCTGACGATGTCCTGTGCTCAGACTGAGAAAAAGGTGGGACCGACTTTGCGTACCGCCTATGCGGACGATTTTTATATCGGAGCAGCCCTGGGCTGGGGACAAATCCTGGAGAAAGATTCTGCCGAATCTACACTTATCAGGAATGAGTTTAGTAGCCTCACTCCAGAGAATGCTATGAAGTGGATGTATGTGCACCCGAAGCCTGATACTTTCAACTTCGAGTACACGGATAGGTTAGTGGCGATGGCAGATAGAAATGATCAGTTCATGGTTGGGCATACGCTTATTTGGCACAATCAAACACCGGAATGGGTTTTTCGGGACGAAGACAATGATCTTATCGACAGCACGGCACTCTTTGGTCGGATGAAAGATCACATCAATGCCATTATGGGGCGCTATCAGGGCAAGATTGGAGGCTATGATGTGGTGAATGAGGCCCTCAATGATGATGGTACTTTTCGAGAGTCCCTGTTTTACCAAATCGGAGGAGTGGATTTCATATACAAGGCCTTTGAGTATGCAGCCATGGCTGATCCTGAGGCCGAACTTTATTACAATGATTATAGCATGAACAGGGCAGAGAAGTGTGATGGTGCCGTGCAACTAGCTAAAGCGATTAAAGCTAAGGGCTTGCGGATAGATGGTATAGGGATGCAGGGTCATTGGGGATTAGACAGGCCAACTTTAGAGGAAATCGAGACCAGTATTTTGAAAATTGGGAATGCAGGACTAAAGGTGATGATCACCGAACTCGACATAACAGTGTTACCCAACCCACGAAATGTAGAAGGCGCCGATCTATCAGCCAGCTTTGAAAATAATGCAGAGGCAAACCCATACAAAAATGGCTTGCCTGATTCTGTGCAGATGGCTTTGGCTCAGAGATATGCGGACCTTTTCGAGCTGTTTCATAAGCATCAAGACATCATCACGAGGGTTACTTTGTGGGGAGTGCACGATGGGCAATCCTGGAAAAACAACTGGCCTGCGCGTGGTAGAACAGACTATCCGCTGTTGTTCGATAGATCTTTGGCTCCCAAACCAGCCCATCAAGCGGTGCTCGGAGTGGTCGGGAAGTAACTTCCTGAATTCTTTCCCCTGCTGAGATATATCGCAGCTACGCAGCTCATTCGGCTGGGAATAATATCTAAGAACATTCCGCTCCTATGGAGCTGATTGATCTGGATTCAAAGGTGTTTTCTGTTGATTAGACACCAGCGGTGTCTGAATGTGAGTAGCGAGAATCCAAGAACACATGGTAGCTCCGTAGGAGCGACACCTTCCCTTCTTGTGCGGCAGGAACTGAATCGAGTTAGGAAGGTGGGACCGTGGGAATCTGTCCTGCCCCTGGAGGAGACATATCAGGAACATATCGCAGCTACGCAGCTCATTCGGCTGGGAATAATATCTAAGAACATTCCGCTCCTATGGAGCTGATTGATCTGGATTCATAAGGTATTTTCTGCGGGTTTAGACACCAGCGGTGTCTAATGTGAGTAGCGCGAACACAAAACACATGACAGCTCCGTAGGAGCGACACCTTCCCTTCTTGCGCGGCAGGAACTGAACAATGCCAGCAAGGTGGGATCGTAGGAATATGTCCTGCCCCTGGAGGAGACATATCAGGGGCATATCGCAGCTACGCAGCTCATTCGGACGGGAATAATATCTAAGAACATTCCGCTCCTATGGAGCTGACTTGTCTGGATTCAAAAGGTGTTTTCTGTGGATCAGACACCAGCGGTGTCTAATGTGAATAGCGCGAACCCAAAAGCACATTGTTAGCTCCGTAGGAGCGACACCCCTTATTGCACAACCAGCGGGGTGGGTTGTGAATGAAGAGTGTGCCTTTATGTCTAGATTTGATGTAAATAGATGGTGTGCAAAGTCTCTTCTTTCATGAATCGTTTATAAATACTAGGGGGTTAAAGTTGTTCAAATGGATTTGAAATTTATTTATATAAAAAGTTACAAAAATCTGAAGGATTTTCAAGTCAGTTTTTGTAATCAGGAGAATCAAAAAATAAGCTATCGTAATTCAGAGATTTGGGTGGATCAAGGGGGGTATACCCATGGTGGTTTTTTTGGTCACAATATTACCGCTGTAAATGCAATCATTGGAGATAACGGAAGTGGTAAAACGAATTTGGCAGATTTTATACATTTAAACCTAAGTAACTTTAATCGGGGTATGGCTCACCATTTTGATGAAGAGGTTCAAGCAATTTTTGTTCTTGGAAATATAATTGCCCATCACCAAAATGTTAAGATCACAAATCAGCAGATTCTTGATAAATTAAATTTCAGGGTCTTGGAATACGAACATTCTCCATATGAAGTGCTTTGGGAAGAACAGTTTTATGAGTATAAATTAGATAAGACTAGCTATGTGTATTTTTCTAATATATTAAATGATCGAACAGTATTTTGGTTGGATAATCTCAGTGACGTATCAACGACATATCTTTTACAATCGGATGTGTATGATTCAGCATTTTCCTCCAGAAATAAGCCACTACTAGCATCTGAATTGTCAGCATTTTCTCAAAATGAAGGAATGAGAATTGCCGATTATTTGTTGAATGTGGAGAATGATTTAATTAATCCATCGAATTTAAGTTTTCATATTAATATATCAACTTCATTATCAAACTACCACTTGGAGAGCAACTCAAATAGTTCGTTTGTTGATTTAGAAAGTTCTCTTCTCCAGGATTTTTTTACTACTCGTGAGCATGTCGAATATAATTATAAATATCAGTTCAAGTTAAACGATATCAAATATTATTCGAGTCGGTTACTTCTGCTGAATATTTTGAAAACGGTTAATTTGAATTTAGTTGAGGGGTACCAGGAATTTATTTTTGATGATAATTTTTTACTTCCGAGTAAAAAATTCTCAAAACTAAATCGCCTGAAAAAAACGATACTAAAGCTAATTGAACAAGCCATTTGGGAAGATGGGGTTTACTATGAAGTGGATGAGCCAAATTATATTATTTACAAAAGTAAATTTCAGAGGCATATTCCTCTGATGACTCGGCTGAGATTTGAGAATTTTAAAGGTGGGGTGAAAAGGCAGATTAAATTATTTGTTCGGCTAATAAAAGAGTTGAATATTCAAGGAAAGTTTGGGTTTTATAATTTTGAGTACGAACTCAGTTCGGGCGAAAACTCAGTGTTGATTCTCTATTCAAGGCTTTTTTATGCGAAGACCCAATTAAAAAGCGAGGTAAATCATCTAAAGATTTTTATAGATGAGGGTGAGGTAAATCTTCATCCTGAATGGCAAAGGTTGTATTTTCAAAGGTTACTGAAATTCATAGGAGTGCACTTATGTGAATATCAGGTTCAATTAATTATTACCTCACACAATCCTTTTTTAGCCTCGGATTTGCCAAAAGCGGACATTATTTTTTTAAAGCGTGGCAATGATGGTTACTCTGAACTATCAAGTTTTGATAGACAACGAACATTTGCCTCAAACATTCACTCTCTTTTAACCGATTCATTTTTTATGAAAGATGGCCTTATTGGTGCGTTTGCCAAGGAGCGGATTGAACAATTGATTCAATTTTTGGAATCAAGTGAAATTGAAACAGTCGATTGGAATCAGCAGCGGGCTAATGAGATTATTGACCTGATTGGGGATGATTTAATAAGGAATCGTTTATTTGATATATTCAGAGAGAAGTTTGATCAAGGTCTAGATATTGAGGATGAGATCAATAATTTAGAATTTAGATTAAAATACTTGAAGTCTAAGAGAGATAATTATGATTAATCTAATCGATAGGAACCCTCAGCTTGGATCATCAGCATTTAAGAATTCTTATTTCTCAAGAGTTTTGAATCCACCCTTTTCTATTTTCAATAAGCTGTCGAAATATTTAATCGACGGTAAAATAGGAGATTTTTCATTAGACAAAACCCAAAGAGAAATTATAGATTACATTATATGTAATTTTGAGCTAATCATTGTTGGTGATGTTCAAGCCCTATCCAAAATTCTAGAAGAATTTGATAGAAAAAAGTGGTCAAGAGAATTCCATAACGGTAAAAAGGCTACTGGATTTTCGAGGGCAATAACGAAATGCTTTAATTATTCATTATTTCGAAAAAAGAACGGAAGTTGGTTGGCGCAAACTATAGGAATAAAGTCTTGTCCCTATTGTAATGCTCAATACACATTAATTTTAACCCAAAAGGGTAGAGCGTTGCTTCAATTCGATCATTTTTTTTCAAAACATAAATATCCTTTTTTTTCACTCTCTCTATACAATCTAGTTCCGTGCTGTGCTAATTGTAATCTCACCAAGAGCTCCAATGATTTAAATTATCGAACTCACTTTCACCCATACCATAATTCACTGAATCGGGTAGCAAAGTTTTATTTGAATTATGATATTAAAGCTTTGGACCTAAACAAACTGATTGCTTCTGAAGAAAGTGAGCTTGAGATAATTTTTCTCAGCTTATTTCGAGAATCTGAGGATTTTGTAACTCGCCATGATAAAATTTACTTTATTAATGAGATCTATAAGAATCATACGGATGTTGCGAGAGAATTATTAGTCAAGGCTATTCTATACAATAATCATTATCAAAAGGCTGTATCAAAAATTGAAGGGCTTTTTAAAGATAGAGATCAGTTGATGAGATATATTCTGGGTCACTATATTGAGGAAAACGAGATTCTTAGCAGACCTTTGACAAAAATGTACAGAGATATCGCTGTTCAATTGAAGTTAATTTCCTGAGGCCGTCGGAATTATTTTGGACTAGCTGTTGTTAGGTTGCCTTATTTTCTATTGAATCCCGTGTCTTATTTACACGCCATTAAAAACTGTGAGCGATGACCAGATTACTCTTACATTTCATGATTTTGCTTGTGGCCATGGGGTCATGTGAAGAGGACCAGGACGAACAGCAAGCCTATTTTGAATACTTTGGTGTCAACCATGCCTGGGGCTTTCAGTACAGCCACTGGATCATAGACGGTGCCGGCAATGTACGGGTGAGTTCCTATGCGGATTCTGTAGTATGGCTGTCCGGAGGAATGGATCCTCACATCTCCAAGTTTGATAGCGTGATCTTTCAGGTTCCCAAAACCGAGCTGGACAGTCAGATTGCCAAAATATGGCCTGCGTCTAAAGGTCCCGTGGAGACCATTGAGCAACACCGCAATGATTTTGGGGCTTACGGATTTAATGCCTTTTACCAGGACAAAATCATCCCTTTGTCATTGCGGAGCGATACCGAGGATAAAACCAATAACAGCACGGAAGGAGCTCAGCTGATCCTTTGGTTGCAGGCCTTGCAGGAGAAGCTCCCCAAGGGTAATTAGTATCATCTAAAGGATGTCAATAGCAACTTGTCTTTTAGGTCCGAATGCCGTTAATTCGCTCTCAAAGTATAAGATATGATAATTGATCAATTAGCAAACTGCGAGCGCTATTACACATTGGGTGAGCGATTCAAAAAGGGGTTTGAGCACCTTCTTTCGACAGACTTTAGTCAGGTGGCTCCAGGCAAGTATGAGCTGGATGGCGATCGCCTGAAAGTAGCTGTGCAGGAATATGAAAGCAAGCAGGAAGCCGACTGTAAGATAGAAGCGCATCAGCGCTACGCAGATATACAGTTTATTTATGCGGGTGAAGAAATGATGGGGATTGACACCCTGCGCGACCAGCAGCCGACTGTGCCGTACAATAGCGAAAAGGATGTCTATTTTTTTGGCAAGTATGACTACAAAATAAGGGTGACTGCCGGAATGTTCACGGTCTTTTTTCCACAAGATATTCACATGCCAGGTCTCAGCTCGGGCGTGGCGTCCAATGTGAAAAAAGTGGTGGTGAAGGTTCTTCTTTAAACAAGTACCCCTGTTCTGCCCGCGTTTTACTGCAGATTGATGATTTTTGATAAGATATTGGAGGTTTGCAGGGTTACTCCCGGCTGCCCGCCACCTACGGAGAGTTGATACTCCCCGGGCAACACCACCTTTTGATTTTGATCATCGATCACCCGAAAGGCTGCTGGCGGAAGGACGAATCGGATAAACTTAGACTCTCCCGGCTCCAGACTCACCCGCTCGAAACCCTGCAGGGAATGAGCCGGAGTAGGTAATTGGGTGCTCAAATTTGACAGATAAACCTGAACCACTTCTTCTCCCGCAACTTTACCTGTGTTAGTTACTTTCACCAGCACGCTGACGGCCTGGTCGGTGGTATTTCCTTCACTCACGGTAAGGTCTCCATATTCAAAGGAAGTATAACTCAGTCCATACCCAAACGGATAAAGGGGTTCCCCCTGAAAATATCTGTAGGTATGGCCGGCCATGTTGTAATCTTCAAAGGGAGGCAAATCATCAGCTGATTTATAAAAGGTGACAGGGAGTCTTCCGGCCGGGTTATAGTCTCCGAATAGAATATCAGCGATCGCAGTACCGGCTGATTGGCCCGGATACCAGGCTTCCAGAATGGCGGGTATGTTTTCATTTTCCCAGTTGATGGCCAGTGCACTGCCGTTTAAAAGAATCAGAACCATGGGCTTGCCCAGTTTCTCAATGGACCTGATCAAATCCTTCTGAGTCTGTGGAAGCTCAAGCGTGGTACGGTCACCACCCCTGAATCCTTCGATTTGGATGTCCATTTCTTCGCCCTCCATTCTGGGGGTTAGTCCCATACACAAAATCACCACTTCGGCATCTTGTGCTGCTTTTAGCGCTTCCGCTTTCAGGTTGGGTTTTGGTGCGGCCCATACAAGTTGGACAGTGGCATCTGCATAAGAGTCTCCGGCTTCCAGCTTCAAATCATAGGATTGTTCGGCCTCCAGCCAGATCTGGTCTGATTTTCTCAAACGGGGGTCACCGTATTCATCACGAAAGTGGTAAGAGGTTTTTGCCACCAGGCTGTCGTTGAGGTAAAGCTGAGTATTCATAGTGCCTATGAAACCAAGCTGGTAGAACCCGGAAACGGACGGAGAAAGCTGCCCTTCCCAACGTACCCCGAAGTTGTCATCATCCATGTCTTCGCGTGGGGCGCGATCATTCCAGTTGGCATCCAGCATGTCCCATGGTTCACTATAGAGCGGATCCCCTTGCAGCGTGCGGTTGTTATAAAAAGAAGCCTTAAGGCTGTTTAAGTTTTCTCCGGGAATGGAGTAGAACATCGGCATGCCCTCTGCGAGCTCACAGCCCTGAGCGAACGTGACACTGGCATTGGGTAGCTTTTGTTGAATTCCAGCCCATGGTGTGACGGGTGCTGACGGTACGCCATTGTAGTTGCCCAGAAGCATAAGCCATTGATTGGCATTGGGGCCTATCACGGCTAGTTTTTTCAGATCCTTACTGAGGGGGAGGAGCTGCTGTTCATTTTTCAGCAGCACCATAGACTTTCGGGCAGTTTCATCGGCCAGTGCCTGATGTACTTTGCTATCTACCACGGAGTAGGGGATCTGGGCGAAGGGCACTTTTTCCTCAGGATCAAACATCCCCAGTTTGAAACGGGCCATAAACAGTCGCTTCACCGAAGTGTCAATCGTATTTTCATCAATCAGTCCTTTCTCCACCGCTTGCACCAGGTAAGGAAAAATGGCTTCACCAAGGCCGCAATTGAGATCACAACCGGTTTTGACAGCCAGAGCGGCAGCTTCCTCAGGCGTGGCCACCAGCTGATGATGCTTAAAGATGTCTTCTATAGCCCCACAGTCTGAAACTATGTAGCCATCAAAACCTATCTCATCTCTTAGGATATCGGTCATGAGTGTGCTGCTACCACAGCATGCTTCGTCATTGTAGCGGTTGTAGGCGCACATGGCAGAGTAGGCTTTACCCTGACGAATGGCCATCTCGAATTGGGGCAGATAGGTCTCCCATAGGTCACGATAGTTGGATTGGGCGTTGAAGACATGGCGCTCGGGTTCAGGTCCGTTATGCACGGCAAAGTGCTTGACCGTAGCCACCGTTTTGAGATAAGTGGGATCGTCGCCCTGCAGCCCACGGACGAATTGTACCGCCATTTTGCCTGTGAGGTAGGGGTCTTCTCCGTAGGTTTCCTGCCCGCGGCCCCATCTGGGGTCTCTGAAAATGTTGATGTTTGGGGACCATAAGGTGAGTCCCTGGTAGAGATTTCTTTTACCACGGTTGGCAAAGTTGTGATGTTTGGCACGTGCTTCATCGGAGATGGCCGTAGCTACTTTTAGCATATGTCTTTCGTCCCAGGTGGCTCCCAGCCCAATAGCCTGAGGAAATACCGTGGCCAGGCCCGCTCTGGCCACTCCATGCAGTCCTTCGTTCCACCAGTTGTATTCAGGAATCCCAAGGTGCTCAATGGCCGGTGCTTCGTTTACCATTTGGCTTACTTTTTCTTCCAGTGTCATCCTGCTGACCAGATCATCCACTTTGGTTTCCAAGGTTAGCTCGGGATTTTGAAATGGAAATTCGTATGAGGCATGCGGTTGACAGCCCATGCCAATGAGAAGGAGAGAAAGTAAGTACAGTGTATTCGTTGGGCGATTAAAGAACATGTCTGTTTAGGTTTTGTGATAAAAGGGATTATTCCTCCCATTGGTCAGTACGGAAAGGAGAAGCTGGCAAGCCCTCATGATTGTATAAGTTGGCCTGATCTGGATTGTCTGCCCAGGCATAGCGCACGGCCACCGGGTCTTTCACGTCAGCACTCCAGACGGTGATTTGATTACCTTTTATTTTGGCTTTTGCCCAAACGAATTCTTGATCCTTCCCGGCAATGGCAAAGCCCTTGAGTTCTTCTCCTTTGATTTTGAGCCCGCTGCCAGTATGTTCAAAAGTGAGAATCATCTTATTTCCTTTGATCTGAAAACCTTTATGCACTGGGCCGGAATAAACCAAATCATCTCCGTAAGCAACCTTCGCTGCGGCCAGGGCCAGGCGGTTACCCACATCTTTTTTATTGAGAGGATGAATATCGTTCCACTCCCCAATGTCGGTAATGACTGCCATGGCAGTATTGGGAACCGATAGAGCCTGTAGCTGGGCTTCGCGCAGCATGGCCCAGTCGCTGGGGCCTGGGGTGGCTTTGGTTTCCATGTAGTTGGCTAGCT
>Ga0098060_1000733_pt1 | contig 14142 bp, 4 predicted proteins | sample 21_taG_FD_77063 | JGI IMG/M metagenome (GOLD analysis project Ga0098060, IMG submission 77063) | Marine viral communities from the Subarctic Pacific Ocean - 21_ETSP_OMZ_AT15319 metaG | ecosystem: Environmental > Aquatic > Marine > Oceanic | place: Pacific Ocean | collected 2015-01-19 | reverse complement strand
GTACTAACACATGAAAGCGGGTCTATTGAGTTAGCAAAAAACAGAGCTAAACTACAAAGTAGGTTATCTGTAAAAATGTCAAGTCAAGCTCCTGATTGGGCTGAGTCTTACACGTTTTATATAAAAGAAACTTCTAACGAGTATTACAATTTAGCTATGGATCGTTGGTATAATGCTGACGACGATGGTGTTTGGTTATCATTCCCTTCTTCTGAAAGAAATAAATTATCAGAGAGAAGTATTATAATGCTTAAAAAAGAGCACAACACAGATAGATATGTTGATTCGGATATAAAGTATAAAGTTTTAGATATAAAAAATGATGCTCCAAACTTTATTAAAACGGAGTATAAGTTTTGGGGTAGTTTACCTATGATGTTACCACCTCCTGGCTGGGGTGTTGGTAGTAAAGCTGGTACTTGGGACACTGGGATGTTCCATTTAACTGGACTGCCTCTACCAATGAGATTGTACTTAGATGTTTATGCTGAGTACTTTGACCAGTCAGTTTTAGCTGGTTTAATGAATCAGAACGATTCCGCTGGAGTTCAAGTGAGAGTTACACAAACAATAGGCCCGCCTAGTGCATATTCTTCTTCACCTAGTCAATCTGTTAATAAATCAAACTGGTATGATGTAGCGGCTATAAACTATATGGGCGCTCCAGCAGAAACAGTTTTAGTAGATAAAACAGATGCGGCTGGTAATGCAATAGAGATAGAAGAAGAAGTACCAGGTCAACAAGAACAAATAGTTAGAATAAGTTTAGAGCAGTTGATGGGTAATGACTTATCTTTCTGTGTTCCTAATGATAATCTTTCTTTATCTAGAGGGTTAGCGCTAGAAGCGAGAACAAAAGTAGTTAGAGATAAGTCAGAGTTTCAAGGTAGATTCTTCGCTAAAGTATTAAGAGATGAAGCGCTACAAACACACATCGTACAGCCTGGTCAACCAGTTCTTGAGGATACATACCAGGTTTTAATGTCTAGGGATTTAAAATACTTACAGTTTGGTAGCCCTGGTGTTCAAGATTACTTAACAGGTTCAGCTGGTACGACTGGTGCCGGTGCAGGTAAGTTTTACAATAACTTTGACTCTGATGGTAATCCAGTTCCTCACAATTATGTGCCTATTGGAAAACGTTGGGATCTTATACCTGCTAATCATTATGGTACTAAATACGAATACTCTTCGTTTGATGAAAATCACGGCCCAACTGTTTACAGAACAACTGGAGGTGTTGGACCAAATGCTGGCGCAACTGCTTTTCCACCACAAACAGCTGGTAGCTATTTCCCATGGGGGCCAAGTTATTCTGCTAATAGAGTTTTAGCTAGTGGTTGGTTTTTTAACAAGTATTATGATCAATTAAATTATAGTACAGCGCAATCTTACAACGCTCACGTTTCAGCAAATCCTCAAGGTACAGCTGCATATCCAACATTTACAACACCTATTATACCAGACACATCGTCAACAAATAATTACTGGCCATCTGTAGCTTACACTGATTGGGAACCTAACACGTGTCAAGGTTGTGGTGGTTTAGGAGATGACTGGTTTGTTGTTGGTAATTACTCTGGTGGTATTGATTTATCAGCGGCTGGTATTGATGCTTCTGGTACGTATCCTAGTTTCAATGATTTAGCTGGTGCTAATCAAATGTTGCTAGGAGCTATATGGGGTGATAACTCTGATTTAATAGGTTATACTGGTAACGCAAATACTGGTGCAGGTATAAACCCAGCCAACTATACCGTTGGTGGTGGTAGTTTAACCATGCCAGCAGTAACTATGCAAAGCCCTTCTGGTAATAGATCTATGTGGCAAAAAAATACTATAGAAAAACTAAGAGGTGATTGGCATGCTCTTTACTACGGTAGAGATATCGTTGACTCAGAATGGCCTCTTGGTAGACATAATCCAGAAAGATGGTTTATAGACAAAGTTAGTGGTGCTAAAGGTTATTCTGGAAATGGTGTCTGGGATCAAGACGATGGTAGTGGTAACGTTGTTTCTTGGATGGACATATCTTATTATGGTATAGGACACGTACACCACACTCACAGATCTTTTGAGATGTTAACACATCAAGAAAACGAAGCTGCTTTCGCTGAGCTAATGGCAACAGTTGGTACTCAGTTTAGATTCAAGCAAGATCCAAACCAAACGGTATACACTATCACACAAGCTAAAATATACGATGGAGAAATATTTAACTATGAAAATAGCTATGGTAGTTGGAAATCTAACGGTGGAGCTGGTGGAGGTAACTTAGGTGGTGGCCATTTCCCACCATGGGGTGGTAGTTCTTATGGTTCTAGCTCAATAGCTGGTAAAGCAGCGTTTATATCAGATCTTTACAACTCTGGCACAGAGATGACTGGTGGCGCACCATACAACTATAGAGTTAGGGTAACTATAACTTTAGATAAGGTCATTGGGTCTGAGGGAGTAAAGTACGGTAGTGCTAATACAGGTTTCCACCCTATATTAAACCATGTTGATGAGAATGGTGATTGTAATATAATGAATGGGCCAAAAATATATTCTCAAACAACAGCCGGTTGGACGACATCTAAAGGAAATATAACGTTTAGCGAGGATATGGGAGGTACACCTACAGCTAATAAATACTTTAATTTAAGTAGCTACTGGAACACCACAGCCGCACCAGTTGGTGATCAACCGTCGGCTAGAGATGATGCTAGATATACCAATGGTGAACATTTTGGACTACACGAAAGAGGTTTAAATGATACGGCTATAGAGATAGTAACACCTTATAGAGGTGATGATGCTGATAAGCAAATGAGTAAAAACCCAGGTATATGGGAAACAGAACCTATGGAAGACGTAGGTTTAGATATATATTACGCTGCTAGCCCTAGTTACCCAACAAACGTTAGAAGATGGAGGAGTGACGAGAAGAGACCAGATCCAACGGATTATGCTGAAGGCGCTTTAACTAGAGCTCATTATTTTGATTACGGCTATAGAGGCGAGGAAATAATACCAGTAGGATGTCAAGTTCAAGCTATTGGTGGAGGAGCTTCTACTTACGTAACGGGCGTACAAGGTAATAGAATATGGTTAAACTCTGGATTAGCTGCTGTAACTCCAGGCGCTGTGCTGAAGTTTTATTGGGATGGTGAAGGTTTTTGGTTTGGTAACAAGAAAGACGATCAATACATAAACTGTGTTGTTAAATCTGTGTTTACAAATTTTGATTTTACTATAGAACCAGAATCACACTCTTACAAAAGAAGTTTAGACTATTTCAATTGCTACACGTTCTCTAATGGCGTTGAGTCTAATAGAATAAGAGATGATTACAATGCAATTACGATTGCTAAAGGTGTTAAAGCATCTATGCCACTAGCTCAAGGTTATGAAGAGGAAAGAAAAGGTAGAGGGTTAATATTCTCAGGTATATATAACTCAACAAGTGGCGTTAATAGAACCAATCAATTTATACAAGCAGAGCCTATCACTAAGGATTTAAATCCTGTAAATGGTAGTATACAAAAGTTATTTACTAGAGATACGGATTTACTAACGTTCTGTGAGAATAAGGTATTTAAGATATTCGCGAAGAAAGACGCTTTATTTAACGCTGATGGAAACACAAATGTAACATCAAACAAAGCGGTTTTAGGTCAATCTGTCCCTTTTGTAGGTGAGTATGGTATATCTAAAAATCCCGAATCATTTGCATCGGAATCTTATAGAGTTTACTTCGCTGATAAATATAGAGGGGCTATATTGAGATTGTCACGAGATGGCTTGACACCTATATCTGATCAGGGAATGAAAGATTGGTTTAAAGATAATCTTTACAACGCTACTAATATAATAGGTAGTTTTGATGCTAGAGAGGACCACTATAATATAACTATAGAAACTATTGATCAATTAACACAAGACGAGATTGCTTACACATTGTCTTATGTTGAGAAGAAAAAAGGTTGGGAAAGTTTTAAAAGTTTCGTTAGTGAACAAGGTATTAGTCATAAAAACATATATTACACATTCCCTTCTAATAAGTTTAGTAGAAAAATAGGTGTAAGAGATCCTTGGGGAGAAGATTACGCTAATGTTGGATCTGACAACGCTGAGGTTTATCAACACCATGTAGATTTAAGAATAGAGAGAACTCTACAGGTTTCAGCTTCTAATGGTTCTACAAGTATAACCGTTAATAGTGACGTAACACCGATATTGCCAGGAATGAATATATCTGGTAATGGTGTAGATACTGGTACTATGGTTAAAGCTGTTACGCCTAGACCTTATTTACAAAATACAGTAGCTCAAGTTGTTGTTGATCTTTGTGATGTAGATGGGGTAGATAAAAACTGTTACGTTGACAATAACGAAACTGTTAAATTTACTAGTGTTAGAAACAACTTTTATGAAGTTCAGCACTACTCTAGTGTAACAACATTGTTTAATCAAAACCAAGGAAACGTAAAAAGATTTAAGACATTAAACTACGAAGGAACACAATCCCAAGTTGTACCTAAAGATAACTTACCTGGTGTTATTACCGCGAATTATCACACTATAGTAGATGACTTTGGGACTTCTTTAAACTTAGGTTTAAAAAATATAGATGACTATCAAAAAGATGGTTGGTATGTAGAAAGTATAAAAACAGACATGCAAGACGGTACTGTTGGAGAGTTCGTTGATAAAGAAAACAAATGGTTTAACTACATAAGAGGTGCTCACGGTGAACTAGGTAACAATCTAGACACTTCTGATTTCTCTCTACAAGGTTTAGGTTTGGCAAAAAGTGTTATTCAGGTTGGAGAAGAGTTAGATGATGAATCAAGAGGTGAAACTGGAGAAAATCCAGTTGCTAATAGTAGCTGCGTGTATGGATGTGGTCCTTGGCAAAGAGAAGCGTTACCAGCCGCTGATCACAATCCAACTTGTGTTTTACCAGATATAAATGGAAACGATTACTATGGTAACCCATGTTTCTCAGTGGTACCACCGTCACCTATACATCCTAACGTTCCGTTTACCATAGTTGATCAATCAACAGGGCAAACACTTCAAGTTGATGCTTATTGTTGGGATGATTCTCTAGATGGTACTAGTCAACCTAGATATTGGGGTTACTCCAAATTCCCTGTTGATCCTAACGTTACTTGTGATGGTAATGATATTGGGGTTTTATCTTGTCAAAGACTTATTCCTGGCGTTACTGATCCAACAGCTTATGATTTTGATCCAACAGCTAATCTACCAACAGTAGGTTGTTACACTTTAGGTTGTATGGACATAACTGATGTTAACTACTCATCAGATGCATGCTACGATGACGGTAATCAATGTTCACGATATAATTAATAAATATGGCAAAAGTAATAATAAGATCAAATGTAGCAGACCCAAACTTCTTGGTTAGTCAAAAAGTTTTAGAGGTTCCATTAAACAAACCTACCATAGCGTCTAAAACAGACATTATAATAAGTCCAATAGGTGGTGCTAGTGTATCTGTAGATGATTTTACATCTGGGATACTTGAGGAACCTGTTAAATCTATAAATTTCTCTCAATCTGGCAATAAAATAATCGCTACTGTTGAATTTTTAGAATACACGTTTGATCAACAAGTCACTATTATTGATCTACCTATATCTGGAGTGCCAGCCCAAACATCTAGCGGTATAAAACTAATAGAAATTAGTCCTATAGATAATACTTTAATATCTAACGCTAGTAGTTACGGTAAAACATCTAGTAGATTAGTCGCTAAAGATAGCATTGTAGAGCACGCTGTAGTTGGAGATGTTGGAAAAACAGTAAATATTCTAACGAAAAGTTTTATAGTACCTTCTGGTTACAAATTCACTAAGCAGCCTAGTTACAAAATTTCAGGATCTGCCCGTGGATATAAAATCACAACTAAAGACACGGTTAATAGTAAAGGTGTTATTATTGGTAAAACATTTAATGTTAGTTTTACTTTTGACAATATAATAAGAAACGAACGTATTGACACTATAACTTTCTCTTACTCGATAAAGAAAGTAAAAGAGACCGTTGTTGAGGCTACTACAAAAGAAGAAGAAAAAATATACTCAATCGACACGGGTAGAGAAATAGGTCCTGAAGGAGGTTTAAAAACAGTTGTAGTAAAAGGAGTGCCTGGTAGTAGGTTCAGGATAATGACTCAAAACTCTTCAAACCAAGCCTATGATTACAAAACTGGTCAGTTTGGTAATGGTGGAGGTTATTTAGAAGGTGTTATACCAGCGGCGAGAGCAGGTTTTGGATATGGAGAGTTTAAGGCTAATATTAGAGTACCCGCTTCTACCACTGGAGAGACTGTTAATACAACCATAAACACTAAGAAAGCTATTGACCACAAGAAATTAGCTACAGCCATAAAGCTTGGCACTACAGAGAACATGGATATTGAGAACGCGCCGGCTAAAAAATATAAAGATATACAAAAAGAAGATGTAACGCTAAACATATCAGTTAAAGATGGTGGTGAAAGCAACTACACAATAGCAACACCGTTGTTTAAACATAGTAAACCTACAGATGCAAACGTGCTGAAAGAGCACTTGTTTTTTAAACACATGGGAGCTTTAGAAAAAAGTGGTTCTTATGATTTTCACGGTAAATTTGGCAAGGAAATAATAGGTAGGCCATTAAAATTAAAATTTGGTAAAGACGGCTTTATAAAACCTAATACTATAGAATTTGTAGTGTTAGCTTTAGCAGACAACAAGTTCGTGAGAGTAAATAGACAGCCAAGACTTAATACAACTAAAAAAAGTGAGTACGTTAGAGCGTCAGAGTCTGTTGGTAGTACACCTGACAAAGGTTCTGTTGGTGGTGTTTTGATTAACATGGATGCTGGGCGCTCTGTTAGACATAGCGTTACTAGTGACACGAGTGACGGTGCAACCATAGATTTTGGTTCGGATATTAAATTTAAAGTTGGCGTTAGAGGTATTGGGCCTAGAGTAGAGCATGGAGTTGCTACTATGAGGGATAAATGGGCTTACAAAGCTGTTACGATAAGTGTTAGTATGTTTGGGACGATGCCAAAAAGCGATGTTAACATGGAAATAAATGCAAATAACTTTTTAACTATATTTAGCTTATGATACTACAATTAGATTTTGGAAAGGTAAATGTTTCTTGTCAAGTAGGTGATATAGTTTATTACGCCGCAAGTGTGTTAGGTACGTCTGGTACAAATCATCACAACCCAGGAGGTGTGGACACGAAGGTTAAAATATTGGGAAAATGTGTTATGGTTACACCTACATTTATTAGGGTAGACAACACTCTAGGAGGTGGAACTGGGTTTATACCTGGCGCAACTCCAACAGCCTACATGTTTCAAAAAGATAAAAACGCTGGTTTATCTGGTATAACTGGTTACTATGCTTTAACAGAGTATAGGAATTATGCTACAGTACCCGTTGAAATGTTCGCGACAGCCGTAGATTATGTGGAAAGTAGTAAATAACGCTTAAAAAGTGTAATAATATAACTACTAACAAATTAAATTAAATGGAATACGCTGAAGAGATAATTAACACTACTATACGTAGTGTCAAGCTTGATGACTATGAGTACATAAATAAATGGTGGGTATCTATAGGGGACGAGCCACCCGCATTATCTATGCTGCCAGATGGTGGTTTAGGTGGTGTTTTAGTTGAAAAAAACGGTAAACCCATAGCTGTTGTTTATTTATATCTAACAAATTCATCTGTGGGATATATTGCAAACGCTATAGCAAACCCAAACTACAAATCAAGAGATAGATTTGAACTAATAGCAAGATTAATAGATGAGTGTGTCAGAAGAGGAGCCGCGGTTGGTTGTTCTATGGTGTGGGCGACATCACAATCTAAAGGAATAATAAAAAGGTGTAGAGAACTCAACTATGAGGTATCTGAACAACAACACCATATACTTACAAAATATATTTAATATGTTAGACATTTTACACGAAATACTACTTTATTCATCTCCTCTTAAAAAGAAGGCAGTTAAGAAGGTTGGTGGGTTTTTATTTGGTGATAACTCAGATAAAAACGCGGGGAAAGATCAGCTTAAGAAAGATATGAAAGCTTTAGATGGCATGATCGGTGATATGAAGAAAATCGATACATCTAATCCCTATGCTAACGCGACTAATGCTTTTTCGAATCTTAGTAACACCATGTCCGGTTTGGATAATGTGTATGATGACGCTGAAAATGTATACGAAGGTAAAATGAAGAATGCCTTTGAAGGGCAAAAGAATGCTTACGACGGTATGAAGAATCAAATGGAAGGTATGGAGAATGCCTTTGAAGATTTAACCGTTAACACACAGCAAGCAGAATTTGAAGCACAACAAAACCAACAAATGCAATCTAACATCATGTCTCAAATGAGTGGAGCTGCTGGTGGTTCTGGTATTGCTGCTTTAGCACAATCAATGGCTAACCAAGGTGCTTTACAAGCTTCTAAAGCGTCAGCCTCTATTGGTGCTCAAGAATCCTCTAACCAAGCTAAAGCTGCTGATGCTGAGCAAAAAATCAACATGGCTACAGCTGATGAAGCTAGTAAGATCCAAACAATGCAAAGAGGTGAAGCTGCTAGACTCGATGATCAGAAGAGATCTGCAGATATGGATATACAAAATAAAATACTAGGCGCAGATGAAGCTTTGCAAGCTCAGAGATTAGGTGAAGCATCCAAACTTCAAATGGCAGAAGCGGAGCAAGCCGCATCTAACCAAATGGCCGCTGCTCAAGGAGAGATGGATGTTCAAAAACTCAAAGGAGAAGGAGCTATGTGGAGTACTGAACAAGAGATGGGGAAAGCTAAAACAGCTATGGAAATACAAATGAGTAAAGTATCTCTATCTGGTCAACAAGCGAATCAACCTAAAGATAGAGGTTTATTAGGTAATTTGTTTAGTGACGAGAGACTAAAAGAAAACATCGTTAGGTTAGGACATACATTTGACGATATACCAATATACAAATTTAATTACATAGGAGACGATACGTTACACGTAGGTACTATGGCTCAAGATTTATTAAAAATGGGCAGAGAGGACGCGGTAGGTATGCGTAACGGATTCTATACAGTAGACTATAATTCAATAAATGTAAACATGGCATCACCACTAAAACAAATAGACCAACAAGCCGCAAACCAAAAAGCCCAAGCAAATGTTGGGATGATGGATGCTGGTATGGATATATTATCCGAAGCGCAAAGACGTAAAAACTGGGAGGAGTTACAAAAATACGTAAGAGACAACGAACCTATCCCAATGCAATTAAGAAAAGAAAAAGATAGAGTTTTACGCCAGAACATGAAAGATAAGTTAGGCGAAAAAGCTATTATACAAACACCGGGTGTTGATGGTGTTGCAAACAGTAATATTTATATGAAAATATTAACTGAAGAATGTAAACGCTTACAAAAAGAAATATACAAAGCTATCCAAGATGACGATAAGGAAACTGAAATGGATATCAACCAGAGAATGGCTGGAATAAAAAGAATATCAGAAAGATTCAGAGAGGAAACTCAAGAGTTTTATGATGACCATTTTACACCTGATAGCCATTTGTCTAAGGGAACCTCAAAACAACAAGTTAGCTTTGGTACACAAATATTTTGTGACAATCCAGAGGCTAACATGGTTATAGCTACAAAAAGAGATGTTGATAATGGAACACAAGACTATTACAACAAACCAGTTGTTGATGGCGCTGTATACGCTTTGTGTTACGATTTTACTGGAGAACCTTGTATGATAAATGTTTTAGATGGCAACAAGGAGACCTGGATAACTGATATGGGTAGAGTTATAGAATATATAGGTTTTTTAACCGAAATAAATAAAGATGCTAGTGAGTCTAAAAAAAATGGAGAAGTATCAGATGTCAAACCTGTCTTAGGTAGAATAAACTACAAGTTGGACATGATGTTTGGGTTAAATGATGGTACCGCTACGTGGAAACACAACCAGTTAGTAATGCAGTTTGCTCACGATAGTCACATAATGAAAGATGGTAGTAGCTTTTTAAGACACTTGTACGAACACCCAAATATTCAAAACTTAAACTATGGAGGTTTTGATTGGGAGAGCATGGAATTCAAAAGAGACCTTGGACCAGGAGATAAGTTATATTGGACAGACAATTTAGATGTTGATGACAGAATAGCGTTGATAGATGCTTTAACTAATTCTGATAATCAATTTTTTGATATGGACCTACTTAGAACTCTTGTTAAAGAATACTACGCATATAAAATAGAAAATGCTTGGTGGAAAGGCATGGGCTTTGATGAGGGTAAATTAACAGTAATGAGGTTAAAACAAAAAGAATTAGCAAAACAGCGATTTGAAAGAGATAGAGCTAAAGCTATGCAAGAGGGTAGAACAGAATTTGAATGGGATGGTCAAGTGTTCCCAACAGGGCTTGATGTTGAGAAAGCCAAGAAAGAAGAAGAAAAAACAGCTGCAGCTAATAAGAAACAATCTAATATAAACAAGTAATATGTCTAAATCTCCACTCAAACATAAAGAAGGTATGGCTGGTGAACACATGCCGTATGCTAGTGAAGCCGAATACCATAAGAAATATCCTGAAAAGAAAAAAGAGGAGGACAAAACAGGTGGTGGATTTCCTAAGATTCGAGCAGGGTATAATCCAACTGGAACTTCTTTAGATTATGGGGACAACCCTACGCCAGATTTCTTACAACCTGTTTGGAAGCCAGATCCAAAGATAATGGCTAACATCGAAAAGAAGGAAAAGAAAACAAAAAATGATGTAGAAAAAGCTAACAAGTACCTAGAGGACAACGGAATCAAGATAACTGATTTTGATGTTAACAATGGTGTTTGGGTAAATAAAAAAGACGGTAAAAGAATACATCCTAACGACGATCCAGAGACGTACGATGCTCTAAACATGTCTGTTCTACAGAATAGAGAAATGTTTGAGATTAAAAAAGCTCAAGACGCTTTACTACCTGACAACGAGCAGGTGGCAGCTATGAACGAAGACATAAAGAGTTGGGGAACTGATTATTTATGGAATCTTACTTGGGAGAAAAAGCAAGTTAATCAAGGTGTGATGAACCCTGTGTTACGAGAATTACAAAATAGAGAAGATGTAAGAAGAGGCCAAGACAATACTAGAACTCAACATAACGTACTTCCAGTAACCGTTTTAAATGGTGATTTTAATCCTCAATTGGAAGATGAAAAGAGCGATAGTTATAGAGAGTTAGATCTTCCAGAAGGGATAGATATGGAGAAATTGTGGGCTCAAGCTAAAGGCACTGTTCAGAAGCAGAATAAAGGAAGTTTTTTTAAAGTCCAAGATGACGATCCTAAGGTTTTAGAAGTTTTTAAGAAATTAGCAATAGCTGAGTATTCTGATATAAAATATCAAGATAATTTAAAGAGCGCTGCGCATGGAGAAAGTGCTGATGAGTATGGAAAACTTTACCAATCACTAAGCGAGAAGGATAAGAGAAAAGATGGTAAAAAGTGGGATAAAATGTTGTTGAGAAGCGGGGCGGAAGAATCTGCTAAGGATTTTCAAATATTTGAAGGCAACCTACAGACAGCTCAAACAACGTTGGCTGATTTTAGAAATCCAGAAGGCGAGGTGGTGACTGAGGTGAATAGATTAACAGACAGAGCTAGGGTTATTGGAAGCAAGAAATACAAAACTCAAGAAGAGCTAGACGAGGCTAAAAAAGAGATGGAGTATATAAGACAACAATTAAATACTTATCAAAATACAGGAAAAAGTTTATACAACAACTACCAAACAGCTTTTAATGCTTATGACAAACAGCATAAAAAAGCTTTATTATTAAACGAGACTAACGAAGATTGGAATAAATACGAAAACTTAGTAGCTGAAGATATTGGTATATTTTCAAAAGCACAAAAAGACTTCGCGGCTAACAGTGGTTTTTTAATAGCTAACCTAGAAAATACTGCAGCAGAAGTTACTGGTGATTATTTTGGGATGGGCGAAGAAGGTGGTTTGCTTGACGGAAGAAATGAAATGCAAAAACTTCTTAGAGATGGTGGTGAATACATGCTAAGTACTAAAGGTGATGCTGAAGGTCTTGGTGGTTGGTACGATTTTGGAGATTACTCTATGGGGACTATAGCTACAGCAGCCCCCGTAATAGGTGCTTTGTATTTAACAAGAAACCCTAAGCTTGCTATGGGTATGATGTATGGAATGGGTGCTGGACAAAAATACTACGACCAAGATGAGAATAATTGGATCAAAGAGATTGGAGACGAAAAGTATGGAGAATGGGGTTCTAAAATAATGTACCACGTTATACCTGCGTTATCAGGTACAGCCACAGCTGCTTCGGAGAGATTTACTTTTGGATTAGCTAGAAGAACATCTCCGCTTTTTATGAAATCAATGAAAGGTAATGGTTTGTATTATAACGGAGCTAGAGACGCTCTTAAGAAACAACTTACACTACCTAGTTTAAAACGAGGTACGTTTAACGTGCTTGGGGAGGCTGCTACGGAATACTCTGATGTTATAATGCAACAAACGTTAAGTGCTACTTTAGGTGGTGATGAGAATGTTGTTATCGGCGAAGGAGGTGCTTCTGCGTTTTTAGATGGTGGTTTTGTAGCTTTAACGATGTTCAATGGTCCTCAAGTAATGATGAGAACATTGAATGGTTTTAGATCAAAAAGAAGTAAGAAGAAAGTAGATAGACAATTAGCAAGACAAGCTGAGATAACAGAATTACTTGGTGGTAATAAAATAACCGAACTACAAAAATCTGACTTATTAGAAGAACACGCGGCTATAACATCTCAAATAAATCAAGGTATAGGAAGAGATATTTCAAACATCGACCTTTACAGTAATAAAGAAAAAGAAACATTAGTAGATATACAGGTTAAACAAGTTAAATTAAGAAATCAATTAAAAGATTTACAAGTAAGAAGCAAACTAAAACCTGAGCAAAAACAAAAAGAAGCTAATTTATTAAAAGAAAAATGGGATAATTTAGAGTCTGATAAAGAAGCCTTAATAGACGTCTACGATAAAGCTTACATGAAAACTAAGCAAGAAGAAAGAAATGTAGACAACGTTAGGAAAGCAGCTCAAAAGGTCTTTGGAGATAACATGGAGGTTGTTACAACTAACTCTCCAGTTGAATCTATGGAATTTATGGAATTGAATTTACGAGAAAGAAAAGTCTCTCTTATTCAAAACCACGTTAGAAATAACGGTCCAAATGCTAAAAGACCAGCTGAGCTACAAAAGGAGATAAATAATATAAATGCTACGTTAAATGAGTTTAAAAATATAAACGAGACTACCGAGTTAACTAGCGCTGAGCAATATGGTTCTTTAATGAACTATGCTTATATAACGCCTCAAGATGCTGATGGAAGACAGCAAATTATAATTAACACTAAGAGAGGTTTAGAGGATGGTAATATAACAGCTAGCCAACATGAGTTTTTACATGGAGTACTACACGAGACCATGAAAAATGATAACGCTGTTAGAGAGGTTATGGGTAGCGCTTTAAGCAAGTATATACAGTCTATAGCAACGGGTGATTTAGCGGACACTGAATTAGCAAAACGTATGCATAGTTATCTACAACTTCAAGATCAATCAAAATTAGATGAAGCTTTAGATGAGGGTAGAATAACAAGAGAGGAATATGACAAGGCTTACGAACAAATAAAAGGTACATTTGGAGAAGAGACATTAACTCTTTTATCTGAAGCTATGGTGAGAGAAAAATTACCATTTAAAAAAGAACCTTTTGAAGGAATAAAAGATACATTTAGAAGAATTTATCAGAATTATTTAGGGAAAAAAGGAATAGAGTTTAATACTGGTAAGGACGTTTATAACTTTATAAAAGATTATAATCATTCTATAAAAACCGGTAAAATGGGTAATGCCATAATTAATATGGCAAGAAAAGGAGCTAAAGGAGCTTTGGTTGAAGACGCTCAAAGAGGTGAGGGTCAGGTTAAAATGTCTAAAGAAGCATCCGATAATGTCCAGTCTATATATGTTAACCAGGGATTAAATGGGGCTATGGATATTATAAACGAGTTTG
>Ga0098060_1000732_pt1 | contig 14147 bp, 20 predicted proteins | sample 21_taG_FD_77063 | JGI IMG/M metagenome (GOLD analysis project Ga0098060, IMG submission 77063) | Marine viral communities from the Subarctic Pacific Ocean - 21_ETSP_OMZ_AT15319 metaG | ecosystem: Environmental > Aquatic > Marine > Oceanic | place: Pacific Ocean | collected 2015-01-19 | reverse complement strand
CCTATCTCTAGAACTTCTCTAGGATAATCTAATTCTACAAACATACAATCACTTTAACATCTTTATGTATTTTTTCAAAGCCTTATTAGCAATTACAGAAGGTGCGCTCATACCATAAAGTAAAAACTCTTTAGGATTAACTGCTACATCGAATGCATAGTAACCACCATCATACAAATCTTGTTGATAACCATTAGCAACTCTAATGTTCTCATTACCATCCATGTTTAGATAGACGTTTACTTTCGGTAATTCAGGAAAATCTTGTAGCAAACTATTGTTAGCCAACACTAACTTATCTAATTCCATTTTTGTTTTTCCTATCATTTCTTTCAACCATTTCTTATCATGTTTATTCATTTCGCTGTTATTCAATATTATATCTTTCCACTTCATAATGTCATCTCCTTTATCATATTCCAACCCGGACATATATCAATGTAGTCACAATAGCCACAAGGCATTGTTGTGTGACGGCAATACGTTTTACAATTCTCTGTATGTACCGGAGGAAAATCATTGTTCAAATGTGCTCTAATTACTTTTTCTTGCATGGTTTTTATTGACTTGGAAGCGTATCTTGATAATCTCTTAGTATCTTCAATGACCCAAGTTGCGCCATCACCCCCGTTCACTTGTCCGTAAGGATATTCCCAAGCCCATTGTGTAACAGGTAAGTATTCTGAGTAATCAGATTTAACCAACATCATTCTGTAGAACTCCATTTCAAATCTCATTCCTGAATATTTGTAGGGTTTTTCTTTCCATTTACCTGTTTTTAATTCCATTACTATGAAGCCACCTTGTCCATCTGAAAACACTCGGTCTACATACCCTTTGTAATGCACAGGAACTATTACACCGTCTACTTCTATATCTTCCATAGCGTGTACTTCTAACTCGTTTCCAACAGGCTGCCAAAGATTCATTGTTTTGTCAGTATGACACACTAACAATCTTAACCAATTCCATTCAAACCATTGTTCTATGACTGTGCCTTCTTCATAGTGGAAACCATCTTCAGGTGTAGGTAAGAAATCTTCTAATAACTTCTTAGCCGTTATTTGTTTATCTTCATCTAATAACTTCTTTACTACTTCTAAAACATCTTCATTAATTTGCTTCCAAAAGTATTCAACCACATTATGCACATTTGTGCCTCTCACCATAGGTATAGTTTCACCCTGTGGTATTCTAAGTATATATTGATAGTAATATTGTCTAGGACACATCTTGAAGGTAGTTAGTGTACTCTTAGTCATCCTCAACTTCATCATGTTGTTATCATCATCTACCATACCCGGATGCCAAGCGTATGTACTCATATTGTAAGACTCTTCTAACTCTTCATTGAGATATGTGGCTTCTTCTGTAAAGCCTTTATCATTAGGATTGAACTTATGTAAACCCATCACTCTCTCTCCAACATTTGAATCTGTTTTTCTATATAGACTAGAGCATCCATTAATTCTTCGGAAAGATGTCTCATCCATTCTACAAGAGTTAGGTCATCCCTTTCCATTGTAACACCGTATTTTCTTTTTCCTATTTCTGCTCTCATCATAATTTTTGCACATACTTCATCTTCTATTTTACTCATTTTTATCACCAATATTTTTTCGGGGTTTTATCGCCACAGGCGTAGGGTAAATCCCAACCTAATTCTTTGTAAATTGTGTCAATTTTACTTCTAATGAACTTCTCAACACAAATTGAATAATCTACTGTGAAGTCTTTAATTTCTTCACTATCTCTAAACGCAATAGACATAGTATGAGGCATACCCTCAGGGGTTTCACTCACATATATCCATTGGCCTTTTTCCCCAACACGAAAAGTTTCTGTGGGTTCTAAGTTTTCATTGTAATATATCATACCTCTAGCAGCCATAGGTGGAACACCTTGATATTGTGCTTTACCTAATCTCCCATAAGGTGCAATTTCATCTAAATCATATTCACCTTTTCTTAACTTTAGTGATATATCTCTTATCTTTTCAGACACAACATCTTCATCTTCATTGACCGATACTGACCTAAAAACAATATCTTGCACTTCTTTAGTGATGGGTGATGCACTAGCAGATTTGTGTTCATACCCTGTAACTTTCAATTGATTCTTCTTATGTTCAGGCCATGTATATAGACCGAAGTTTCTATTCTTTCCCTTACCCTGTCTACCTCTCCCTATGAAAAAGTAATCGAAGTAAGCCTCAAACTCTACTTCAAGAAGTCCTCTAGTGTTCAAGTCCTCATTTATTTCTTTATTGAATATTTCAACAGCCTTTTCTACATCTTCAAATGGAATCTGCACATAACAAGAATCTGTATGACCTGCTACCACAAGATAATCTAAACCTTCAGCCTTCACTCTAAGAGTGTCCACAGCCTTACGACCTGTGGCTGTAATAGCAGCACCCACATCAGGGTCTGTCCACATACCCCCTATCTTTGATTGAGCAATATATCCATAACAAGCGTTAGCATTTACTTTGGCAGCCAATTGTAACATGTCATATTTGTTTTTATCTTTTTCATTTGTGGCCTCTTTCATCAGTTTTTTGTATTCTGTTCTAACAGATAACAAATCTTCTATAACTGACGGTAGTATACCTTTCTTTGATATATCCCAAAAAGACCCATCAGGCGCTTGTATTATTCCCTCACCAGCACCTCTTCGTTTAGTTGTTGGACATAGGTTGTATGCTAGAATAATACTTGGGTATAGTGATTTGAAATCCAATAAAGAAATATGCTCTAACAAACCATACTTCAAAGCAAACACATTAGCAGCCCTTAGGCTGTCTCTTTCTGTGTAAGTCCTACTAGGTGATTTCAAATCAGTTTCCCTAACGAACAAACCTCTGATGTAGTTAGTAACATTGTGTGTACTGCTTATCTTTACACCGCATATCTGCTGCATACCTAAGAAGTAAGGTACAAAGTTAACAGCCTCGCACACCTTTCTCAATACGGTGGTATCAACTAAACAGTAATCAACGAACAAGTCGAAATGTGTACGCCACCAAGTATGCACATCGAGTTTATTTCCCTCTTCATCTTCTTGTATTTTACCTTCAAACCCTAATTCTTCTGCTATGGTCTGTAGTTTTCTATTAGGAAGGCTTCTACCTGACTTAGCGAATAGAGTTTCAATACCACTACCTGAACTTCCCATAGCAGCACTATCTAATATCAACCTACCTTTTATTGGCTGTGCGGTTTCTTTGTAAAAACCTGTTTTGATGTTAGGTCTTGTCACTTCACCTACAGGGCTGAGTCTATCGGGGTCATCTAATCGTCTGATTAAATGTGGTAAATCCGCCCAACAGATAGCATGTGCTATGAGTATATCAGGGTCGCATATATCTAAGTGGTTAAGAAAACCATCATGCATTTCTTTTTCAGAACCATACATTCTTCTTTCATAACCACCTTCTCTTTCTATGAAATCAACCTCAACACCTTCCATGCCTTGACTATCATCACTCCATGCGAACACCACAGGATGTTCAGCGTGAGTATCATCAACAGCCATAACCGTAGTAAAATCTTCTTTAGTGTGCCATTCTAAATCGAAATACCATATACGAGGGTGAAACTCAGGAATACTACGCTTCTCAGGGAATCTTTGAAAGAGTATTTGGTCGCACCACGGATGTTCCGCTTCATATGTATCTGTGATGTTTATTATATCCCAAAGAGAACGAGGATTGTCAAAACTAACTTTGTATAATCTAGTGCCATTTCTACCCACCGCTTCTTCTTCATGGTGGAATCTAACACCCTCTACTGTAGCAGCGAGTCTAGACAACCTTCTAGGGCTTGTAGCAATAGGAATCCAACAAAACGGTCTTGTATAATCTTCATCTTCAGGATTAATGGTTGTTGTGAATAACTTCCCATCTGCATTTCTAGTTCTCATGTAGATAGAAGGTGTAGCATAATAACCATGTCCTGTGGGATATATTTCATCTATTATCATAAACATCACTCTTGGTCTATGATGAGTACGGTTCTTTCCCAATCTTCACCTTCTTGTATGATGATGAGTGGTGTGCCGCTACCTAAATGGAATTGAGCCTCACCCTCACTTAAACACGATAAAGCATCTAACAACCATTGTCCAAAAGAACTCGATACAGTACCGTTACCACCTTCTGAGTTTGTGGTGTTAACATAACAGGTAAAGGATATACCCCCTGTTTTCTTTACCTGTAATGCTAACTCATTTTCTTCTGCGTTAAACTTGATTAAGTAATCAGATTCTTTGTTCAAACCTTTGGCTACTGAAAGAGATGATACCAATTCAGTAAAGTCTGCGTCAGCATGACAGTTTAACACCACCTTCCTACCAAACTTTTCCCAATTGTTTTCTTCTGACTCTACTAATAACCTAGATAGTGTTTGAGATAATTGACTACTTTTACATTCGTAAGATGGTATGCTTATGCTCTTCTTTTGATTCTGTATAACTATCTTATTACTCAACTGTGAAATTGTTACATCGCCTTTAGACTTCTTCAAAAAGGCCATAGTATTCTTCAAATCAGTAAAAGCAATTCTACCTGTATCTTTGATAGCATCACCATATATCTTGTTATACCTCACAGCATGTGTAGAGTGTCCTACAAGGTAGTCTAATTCATTTTCCGTAGCATTGATTTCTATATCTTCAATCAGACTACCGAATGAGGAAAGAATAGAAATCCATTCCTTAGCATCAAGCACCACTTTAACCATAAGCAATCACAGAGTACCGTCATTCAATTCTTGTAGACCATACCACTTAGGATTTCCACCCACTTCTGTAGTCAAAATAGTTCTTCTCTGACCTTGTAAGTGAGCGTTAGTCTTACTTTTCTCGTATGTTGCTGTAAATGTCTGATTAGTTAAATTACCATCATCATCGTATGAGTCATGCCTTTCAAACAGAAGTATTTGGAACACAAGACCTGCTGTGGATTTCTCCCACGCTGGTCGCCATCCTCTAATGCTGCTTCTGTCCTCATCATCTTGCTTTGCAAGGTGCGTTTCAAGGAATACCTTGACACCTTTCTTGACAAGACCTCTACATAGTGTAGTCATCTGATGAAATCTAGTTCTACGAATCCCCCAATCCCATTGAAACTCTACTCTTTTAGAGTCTTTACCTGAACCTCGTATGTCAGCCGCAGAAATAGCATCCTTCGCCAATCCTAAATCCTGTATACGCATGTTGTTGATGCAGACTGAATCAAAACCATCAACACCTGTTACAAGCACACCCCAAAGATTCTCATGGTTGTGTATGCAGTATTGTAATAGTTTCATTACTCTGTCATGTGTAGCAGGGTAATCAATTGCTGTTCTCTCACCTTGTGTGTACACATAAGGGTCTAAACAAACCATATCGTCTATCTCAGGATAGAAAGCACTCTTGTTTGCTTGAGCACCACCATCGAAATCTAAACACATTAATTTCTTTGGTGTTTGATTTTCCTTTAACGTGCTTTTTACATACAAATTGAATGCTGCTGTCACAGATGCTGATTTACCTGTATTCTCATGTCCAATAAGACCAACGAAAGTGTGTCCTATGTTATCGTTAGCAGATGCTATTTCAGCCGCTATAGCAGCATAAGGGTCTGCTCTTTCATGAGGCTGCTTCTGAGTGTCTTTCACCTCATCTTCAACTTCTTTTAATTTTCCAAATCCACTCATTGTGTCTCACTACCTGTTGCGTTATTTAATGTCTCAAACTCTTGAACAAGTGAGCGACCAAGCCCCATAACTGAATTAGCGTATCTCTCTAACATTTGGAGTTGAAGCGTTTGCTTCGCAAGTTCAGCCTTGTAAGCCTCAACCCATTCTTTCAGTTGAGTGTTTTCTGCCGTCATTTCTTCTACTTTAATTTCTAATTCTTTCTTATTCATATAATCACCTGAATTGTGCTACGTCTGTGTCTCCACCATTCACCCTTTTACGGGCTAATCGTGGGTTAGCATAAACCCCTAAAACTTTTAATTTTGGACTCTCATCGCCACCGCTTTGCATCATTCCTATTCTTCCGAATAAATACAACACAGTACCTTCTGCGTATTCTACTAACTCACCATCTGCATCTCTAAAAGAGAACACGTTAGTTAAATCGTGTACAGCACTACCTATGTTACAATACACTTCGGAAGTCCTACCTACACCTTCAGCACTTTGTAGTGCTTGTGTGGATATACTGAATGAATAACTTCTTCCATCCTCATCATATTCACTCTCTCTAGATTCTGTACTCATACGAACAATTCTCCCTTTAGTGGTTACTAATGGCCCATATGCATTACCTTGTGCTGTAACTTCTTTCTTATTTCTAAAAGCATCTGCAAAATCTTCTAAAGGTACGAAATAATCATGAAATTGACTTTCAACCCAAAACTTTGAAGGTTGTAATAGTTTCTTTTCATCACGGTCAACAAAATCATCTGTGTATACTATGGTATCAACAAACCCTTCTCTAGTGTTTAGAATTGACTTTCTAAACTCATTTGTTTCATCTTCACTAGGTGGTGTTACTTTTATCTTACAAGGCTCACCTACTCTAATTGCTCTTTGTGTATCGTTGTCTTTTAGGTCAACTCTCCATAAAGCCATATCACCTGTTTCTTGGAATACATCTATGTTGTGTCCTAAGAACCATGTATATCGACCCATCTCATCTCGACTGTATGCATATCCGTTTCTTGATACGAAGCAAACATAATCATTTCCACCCACATGAATACCCATAGAAGGCGGTGTGTTACTAGGCTCGTTAGTTTCTAAAAGAGAGTCTTGTGTTTTAATATTCCACATACCATCTTTCGCTTCATAATGTCCATTACCTGTGGCAAAGAAATCATTTGGACTTTCTCTGAATGTTCTAATTAACCAATTGATTAAACCTTCACCTCTATTACCTACTTTGTCATCTACTCCTAAGAAGTGTCCTACCCACACAGCGGTATTACTACCCTGTGTAGTACCTTTTCTACTTTGCACAAATATAGATTCTGTCCAATCAATTAACAAATCTTCATCTTCATTTTGCCAATCATCACAACTGAATATCTCTTTGATACTACTAAGATAATATTCTTTTACCACTTCAAAGGTTTCTCCTGTTCTTTCAGAGTGTTTTTGTATACGCACTCTAACCTCTTCGGGTAACTGTGGTTGTGCCACAGGCATCTGCTGTTCTTTCAATCCCATAAACGGGTTATTCACATTTTCTTCATTCATGTTTTTTTCCTCTTTTTTTATACTACTTCCTTTCTTATTGTTGCAACCATAAAGTCGCAGAATGCTTTGTCGGACATCGGCCATACATATATCTTATCCATAATTTGGCCGTAAGCCGCCATAGCATCGAATAATTTGTCCTTGTCGGACTCGCTTCTTGAAAACTGTTTTTCTATATCATAATACAATTTTCTCATTACTGACCTCAAAGGCATTCCTTCATTCAGTTTTTTGTGTAATGAGTTTCTAAGTTTCATATACCTACCGTCTAAAATAAACTCAGCACCATCTTCAGATTCTAAATTAGATAAATGTTCCAATCTTTTACCTAGTGATTCTTTTTCAGGACTTACAGATTCTAAAAGATTCATACAGCCTCTCATGTCTCCCTGCATCATTTCCACAAGGGGTATTAGATGTGGTGTCCATGCTTCTAAAACTTCATCGGTTGCACCCACTTCTCTCAACACTTCCCATAATCTACCAGCACCAATGCTAGGAACAACAGGTCTGAAATTGTAAACAGTACACCTAGACTGTATAGCAGGTCTTAATTTCTCTAACTCATTAGCAGTTAGAATGACTAAAGCATTATGAGAATATGTTTCTATTATTTGTCTAGCAGCATCTTGGGCTGAAGGGGTAAGACCATCAGCCTCATCAATAACCACTATCTTTCTTTCTACATCTATAGGTTTAATTCTCATCAAGTTCTTCAAGTCATTTCTGATAAAATCAATCCCTCTTTCATCAGAACCGTTTGTAATTGTAAAATTATGCTCATTAAAAGAATCTCCTAATAACTCATAGGCAGCAACATAGGCTGCTGATGTTTTTCCTGTTCCTGATGGCCCTGCTAATATTATGGCTCTTGGTGCATCGTTAATATTTTTCCATTTTCTTAAATCATCAGTAAATATATTTTGACCCACTAACTCATCAACATTTTTTGGTCTTATCTTCTCGGCCCACATTAGTATGTTATAAACAAAGACCTTTATAAAAGAAAGTTGTTAGTTTATAAAGTCAATTTCGTTAATTTGTTTTTCTACTTCTTCTACCCAAGCAACAAAGGCATCCCAATTTTCATAATTTGGTGGGTTGTCTAAACAATATTTAATCAATTTGTAGTTTGTTTTTTCTTTAACTTTAAGGTTCAAAGCATATGAATTATCTATCTTTTCAATGAATAAAATAATCTTTCTTAAATCGTTACGGGAAGTGTATTCTTCTTTTTTACTTCCTAATATTGTCGCCAAAGGATTTCCTTGTACATCGTCATGGGGGTTTACAACTTTCATTTGTAAATGATAACCTAGTTTTGAATTAGGACGCCTTTTCAAAAAACAATGAAAGTTGAGTGTATGAAACATCCTACCTATGTTTATCCAATAACTTTCATCAGCCATGTTTACACCATCACATCTACTAATTGTGATATTTCACCTATGCCTTTTTCCGAATCGAAGGTTAAGAACGTGGGTTGTCTGAAGGTTCTTGTGGTAGTGTCGAAACTAGGAGAAACAATATCCATTACTATACACACATCATCTCCAAGTAAGACTTTTTCGTTTCTTATTTGATTCTCTATATTGTATTTAGATATAGTTCTGTAAAAATACCCCTTGTTATCCATATCTTGTATTTCTATTTCTCCACATAACATAAAATCAGTACCATCAAGTATTTCCATACCTATCTTTAGGCTAATCTCATCTGCATAGTAATGAGATATTCTAACACTTCTTATTAAATCATTTAATACTAACATATAACCACCTAAAGTATGTGGTTCATATGCTTTCATATTAGGAAATCTAACAGTGTTACCTTTAGCCCACTCTTCAACTATCATCCATGAAGGGATAGGTTTCGGAAAACAAATAATATAATCCTCTAGTATATTTTTATTGTTTAATTTATCTAACCTATTTAGTAAATCTAGTTCTTTATCATCAAAGAAATATACATCATATATCACTCCGTCTATTGTGTGTTCAATAATAAAATCATCATACGTGGTTAGGACTCTATTGCCTTTTCCTTCTATTAATTGTGCATAACCATTATTATATTCTGTTAGTATAATTTTATCTGTCCATCTCTTTAACGGTCTACGTTTGTATATTATATGATTGTCTGTACTCATTAAGTGCGGTGTATGAATCATAATATTAATTACTTTATTTAATTGAAAGTCATTACCTCTGTAATTATTCTCTATTATGTTTCCTTTAGTAACACCATTTCTTAATGTATTCATAATGAATGTTTCTTTTGTTATTGGTTTTCTTGCACCTAATAGTGTAGACCAAAATAACTTCGCTTCTATTTGATTCATTAGTTTAGCACAATCCATAAAACTTGTTTCACCTTGAGAAAATATTCGTAATGTGTTTGCTGCTTCTGTAAGTGAAAACTTTTTTCCATTACCTATACTCTCACTAGATAGATTTGAAATTAACTCTTTTTTAGTTGACGCTATATCACTAACTACTTCTGTGAACATACCCATCTCTTTTGCTATATGTGTTATCATTTTCTGATAACTCCACACGTTTACATCTTCTCCAAACAATAGTGTTGAAGCATGACGTAGTTCATGGTTGGGTATATTTTTTAATTTATTAACTAAAGGGTCTTTTCTACCTAACCTATGTTCTTCACACACACTAGATAAAGAATTGAAGTTCATTATTATCACACCATTTACTAGGTCTTGCTTGTGTACTGACACCAAACTCTTTTTTAGTTACTTTCTTTAACGCTTCTATACTGATATGTTTTCCTTCTTTTTTACAATATAGATATACACAATCTACCAATAAACCTCTGTTAGACCTTTGAGATACCCAAATGTCATGTTTCAATATCAAGTTATAGTTGTTTAATATTTTCCACATATCACTATGTTTCAAACCTAGTTCTAAACATAGTCTAGTGGCGTATTCATCTGCATGAAACAAGTAACCCATGTTCACTCACCTATATTCATTCTATGAATTAATTTCTTCAAAGACTTTATTTTATTTTCATTAACTGTGTTTTGTCTTTTTAGTTTTTCAATGTCTTTCTCAAGTTTCTGATGTTCTGCATCGCTCTCTATTCGTGTTAATCTATCCGCTAGTGATTCTACTGTGTTTTTTAATCTAGTAATAGTTTTTTTATCATCTTCATGTGCGGCCATTAAGTTAATTATAAAGTCTCTCATTTTCTCATCATTACCAACCTTAGCATATTTATTTCTACTTCTTGTAAGACCTGCTCTTGACTTTAAGGTGTCTTGGGAAAGGCTACACTCTTCACAAATACTTCTTCCACCTTTTTTTGTTTCAGTGTGAAATATTTTTCCACATCTATAACCATCTTCTTTTATTTTTGTGCATATTTTTTCCACTTTCATTTTTTCCACGCTCTATATTATGCTTGAATCTAAGACCTTTATAAAACAAACACGTATTTATCCTATTTATCATTAGAAATCTCTATTATACAACACGTTTACGACACACTATGAGTGAAGCATTTGAGCAAGCATGGTTGCTGCTCAAGTCTCAATTTCAACCAAGTCAAGGTCAAAGAATAGGAGAAGGTGCTAATCAGATAGTTTACGGCATAGAAGGCGACCCTGATGTTACTAAACTAGGTCACGCTTACACACTACCTGACATGTATCAACACAACGTGCTTTCACAAATGCCTCAAATGACTAATTTAATTGCTGGACAAAAACCAATTGCTATGGATGAAATGTTATCTGATGCTGATATGAAGTTTTTTGAAGGGCGTGGTAAAGGTAGACCAAATGTTATGTCCACTCAAATAAGAGGTGAGCCTTTAGAAGAACAATATAATGATAAAGCAAGAGGAATGACTTTAGCAAATACACTCTATGACAGACACCCTTACGGCCAATTGCTAGAAGCGTTGGGTCTTGCTGATGTTGGCCCTCGTAATTGGATGTCAATACCATCGGGTAAAGGTGTCATGAGAGTTAAGGACATAACAGGCAATCCTAATGCGACAGAAGATAGAGCGTTGATACACGATGCACAGTTCTATGGGCCTTCAAATCCGGTAGATGAAGAACTCGCTGAAGGATTCAAACGTGAAAGGGGTGTACCAAGAAGATTGGGTATTGATTACACCTTACCTGAAGAACAATCAGAAGCATATCTTCAAACAATGGATAAAAACCCATTTGATGATTTTGTTGAGCCATACTTACAATCAGTAGAAGAGTTTTACCCTAAACAATTAGATTCAGTAGCGGGTAAAGATGGTTTATTAGACTCAGAATTAAACAACATCATTCATCGCCTTCGATTGATGGGTCTTGACGTTTGAGTCTACGTTGTTCTTCCCAATATCTAGTTTTTTGATTTACTCTAGGATAGGCTTGAGAAACAAGATGGCTAATACCCGGTTCACCACTAAACTTCCAAACTGTGCCACATCTCTCACATTCATCTTCATGTCTTGGTGAAGAGGAAAAGTGGAGATTTGCTTGCACAACTTTCCACATAAACTCAGCAATTCTTTCCTTGAACTTTTCTTCATCACGACCTTCAATTCTGATAATTTGGTCTATCATACCCAACATTCCTCGTAGAGAGTGTGTCCAATACAAATCATGTTGGTCTTGTACTTCCCACACATCAATCGAATCAAATCTTTTCTCACTCATTCAATTACTTCCATTTCTAACATCTCTGCTGTCATCTTAGCCTCGTCAAGTTTCACGATGTCTACCTTGATTAAAGAGTCGCCTTTTCTTTCAACCCATGTCATCTCTTGTAGCCTCTCTATCATTTCATTCACCTTCTTGCTATGCTTTGCATTCTGCTTCAACCAATCATCTGCTTGTTGTGCTTCCAACATAGCATCAACTATTCTCCTGTACGCTGCTTCTGCAAGTGGGCCAACTCTATCTTCACCTTTAGGAACAAGTTGTGCTACTAGCATATCTAATAACACCGACACTTGTAACTTAGGCGACACCTTGTTTGGCATCCTTTGTCTCACAGATTTACATTTCCTGTAGCCTCGACCCTGAGTTTTTCCACCCTCATGTGTTTCAGGCGTAATCATCAACGCCGCACCTGTGTTCAAATCTTGAACATACAATCGAGGGTCTGAAAAATAGTCATCGTCTTTTGTGTGTCTTTGGTTTTCTTCTTTCGTCAGCATACTAGCAACTTTTGAAAGTGCTTTGCCTGAGCCATCTGTCCATTCTTCATTCATGCTTTCATCTCCGCAAGATACTTTTGCTGCACAAAATCTTCAAGATACCACTCAGGCATCTTTGGTTGTTCACCACAATTCTCGCAAACCATATCACCCAAGACTACACTATCTAACACGTAATCATCCATAATTATTTTTCCATCTACATTAAAAACGATACAATTTCCACGTTGGAAATCTTTGTTTGCTTCTTTTGTTAACGACCACCTTATATTGCTACACCCGCAACTAGCACCCTGATTATAGTCGGTGTCTCGACCTTTCCAATCACAAAAGCATTCATTCAAAAACTCTGCTTCCGCTTGATTCCTGTGTCCTTCTATCCATATTTTCTGTTGTCTTTCTTCATCTGTTAAAGCGGCAAACGCTTTCATTTCTTTTAAGTTCATTCTTCATTCATCTCCTTTTCTTTTATTTTTCTCTTCTTCTTCTTTCGCTTTATCAATAGCAACTGCAAGTTGCCCCAACAGGTTTTCTGCTTGACCTATCGTTAGCCTAAAGCCTCGGCTTGTGTGTGATGTTCCTTCTCTCTCCATATTGTGCATCCTCATATCAACCCACACTCTTTGATAATAAGGTACTACGCTCAATACAACGTGTCCTTTTCCGTCTTTCCATTTACCTTCTAAACTAGGTGTTCTCCATATCTCTTTCATTTCTTTCCTCTCCTACGCACCATATACATAACCACATACACGACATTTAGTTTCCCCTTTTACTCTTGGGTGTGATGTTTTACATTTGCTTTTCTTACTCATTTTTTATTCCCCCACGAAGATTCTCAATAATCTCATCTTCCAATTCAACTTCCCATTCATCACCATATTCTTCTTGAATGAGGGCTATAAGGGGTAAAAGTGCTGTTCCTTTTCTACCTACCATGCGACCAATTTGACTCCTTGAAAACTTACTTTTACGATGTAGTATTATAACCACTATTTTATTTTCTATATCTACACTAACCTCTTTAATTTTAGAATCATAAAAACGATAAAAAGCATTTTGTCTTTTATCTTCAAACTTTGGTTGAGAATAATAATCCATTACTGTTTTCTTGATAGAATATATTAAGTTATTATCATCTGTGTTTTTAACTTCTTTACTTTCATCACTCTCGACTTCTCTCAATGGAAAATCTATCAAGCGTTGTAATTCCTTTTCAAGCATCTGTATATCTTCTTTTAGACCTGATATGTTTGTTTCAAGATGAACAATGTTCCTTTTCTTTTTGTTCATCAATCGCAAAATGTTTTTCTTTTCATATCCTTCATATCTATTAGCCTCTAGTTTTTTCCATTCCATTCATTCACTTCCCATGTTACTCTTTACTTCTTTAATGTCCATTCCATACTCAGGATGCTCTTCAGGTAAATGCTTACTTCTTTTCTCCATCATGTTAGAAATCACCTTAACGATGTTGCTGGCTGCTTTGTTGAATCTTTGTTCAGCCACCTTATCATTAGAAGGCACACCAATCATTCTAATCCCATCAATGGTTTCATGGAAAGTTCCCTCTACCCTTGTAACCATTATTGCTTTCAGTATCTCATACTCAGCGTGTTTTACACTCTTGAATCTCATTCATCATCACCTCTGCTGTATTCCAATAGAGTATCACCATCATCACCAACATATTCCATGAGTGCT
>Ga0098060_1000728_pt1 | contig 14183 bp, 20 predicted proteins | sample 21_taG_FD_77063 | JGI IMG/M metagenome (GOLD analysis project Ga0098060, IMG submission 77063) | Marine viral communities from the Subarctic Pacific Ocean - 21_ETSP_OMZ_AT15319 metaG | ecosystem: Environmental > Aquatic > Marine > Oceanic | place: Pacific Ocean | collected 2015-01-19 | reverse complement strand
GTATAACTTTCGAAACTAATGGTACACAAAAATTATCAGAGCCTTTTATAGAACAGATAAGTAATTATGGATGTCCTGTACATTGGTCTATTAGTCCAAAGTTATGGAATACTGCTGGTGAGAAATCTGATAAAGCATTTCAGCCTCACTTAATAAAAGAGATGCAAGATGTATCACCACATGGAATGATAAAGTTTGTTTGTAATGGTACAGATGATACATGGGACGAGATTGATGAAAAAGTAAATGCACTAAGAGATTTTGGTGTACAGTTTCCTATATCTATTATGGCTGTAGGAGCTACTGTAGAAGGACAGAACAAAGTTGCTAGTCAAGTATATTCTGAAGCAGTAGATAGAGGATATCATATATCTGCTAGAGTACATACTTATATCTGGGGCAACGTGATAGGAGTTTAATATGGGATTTCATAATTTATATTCACTAAATGTTTTTAGAGCAAGACTTGAAGGTGTTGATAATGAGACATTAGTAAAGTTATGTTTAGATAATGCAAATGATATATCAAAAAGAAAAAGTAATAATCCTTCAGCAACAGGTTATGAGGACTCACCATTGGATGCTGGTCATCCTGTAGTAAAAGGATTACGTGATGCTATCAAAAGAACAATACATACAGAGATAGAACCAACAGCACAAGAAGGTGAGATATGGGCTCATGTATTAAGACCAGGAGAGTCTACACAAATACATAGTCATAAGAATAAAAAAGATTGGGATCACTTAGGTTTATCTTGGGTTTACTATCCTCAGATGGTAGATAGAACTAAAGGAGACATGGGTGGTAAGATAGTTTTCCAAACCCACATTGGAGCAATTAAAACTATTAGTAGAGACTTTTCACCAAGCGTAGGAGATTTTATAATCTTTCCGTCTTGGTTAGGTCATTTCACTACAAGACATGTAGGAGATACTGTACGTATTTCTATCTCTGGTAACTATAATTACAGAGATGAGAAAATATACGACAAAGTGGCACATGATCCTAATACAGGGATCAAAAAATTAACTGGATTTAATTAAATGGCAAAATATATTTCAACAAAAACTTATAAACATCTTGGACCGGTAGCATATAGACAATGGAGAGCAGACTCTCATTGTAATCTTATTCATGGTTATGCTTTATCGTTTCATTTTGAATTTGAAGCTGATACTTTAGATGCTCGTAATTGGGTTATGGACTTTGGTGGTCTTAGACCTTTGAAACAGAATCTAGAAGATTGGTTTGATCATACATTATTAGTAGCTGATGATGACCCACAGAGAGATGAACTTATAGCTCTTGGTAAATCTGGGCTAGCTAAAATAACTGAGGTAGAAAAAACTGGTTGTGAAGGTTTAGCTACGTGGTTATATGAATACATTAATACTATATTCTTACCAAACTATGGTAAGGAAGAAGCAGCACGTATCTGGTGTTGTAAAGTAGAAGTGAGAGAAACAGATAGTAACATGGCTATGAAAGTGGGGCACAGAGAAGATGGGGAATTCAAATGAAACATATGATTATAGTTATAAAAAGTTTACAAACGACGTAGTAAAAATTTGTGAGTGGCTTAAGCCACAACGTACAGGATATACACCTTATGGTGTTGATCCTTGGGAACCAGATTTAATAGTATCTATTAATAGAGGTGGTTTGATTGCCGGTGTATATATATCACATGCATTAAACTTACCTCATTATCCATTACACTATCAAACAAGAGATGGTAATAATGAGATGCTATTTCATAAACCAGAAGGTTTTGATCAAAGTAAAAACATTATGTTAGTTGATGATATAAATGATTCTGGTAAAACATTTAAAGAAGTAGTAGCAGCTTGGGATTGCTGTAATTTAGGACCGTCACCTGTAACAAGAAGAGTGAAAACTGTATCATTAATATCAAGATATAATTCTGAATATAATGTTGACTTTAGTTGCAGAACATTGGATAACGATAACTGGGTAGTCTTTCCTTGGGAAAGAGTATATAACGAGAAGGATAATTGCTGATGGCATTACAAATAGAAAAGACCGATAGTACTTTAGGTTGGGAAGTACATGATCATTTAAGGTCTATAGGTATTGAAACACCTATGACTCCTAACACGACTGATATGATGGATAAGCAAAAGCTATCTATAATAGAAGATCATTTTGAAAAGATAATGGAAGTATTAGGTCTTGACCTAATGGATGACTCTATGCAAGATACACCTAGACGTATGGCTAAGATGTATTTAAATGAATTGTTTTGGGGATTAGATCATAAGAACTTTCCTAAGTGTACAGCAATAAAAAATAAAATGTCTGGAGTTAATACAGGACATTCATTTGTATTAGAAAAAGGTATTACTGTTAACTCTGTATGTGAGCATCATTTTGTTCCTATCTATGGTAGAGCTACTGTAGCTTATGTTCCTAGTGGTAAAGTTTTAGGTCTATCTAAGTTAAATAGAATTGTGGAATACTTTAGTAGAAGACCTCAAGTACAAGAAAGATTAACAGAACAGATTAGAGCTGCATTATCATATGTTGTTGAGACACCTGATGTAGCTGTGTATATGGATGCAGAACACTTCTGTGTAAAAACTAGAGGTGTACAGGATGAAAATAGTTCTACAGTAACTTTATCTGTAGGTGGTATATTTGCAGAAGATTCATCTGATACTAGAAGAGAGTTTTTAAACCTAGCTAGGATGCCTACTTAATGCCATTTGATAATCCTAAAGTAAAAAATGAAACAGGTAACAAACAAATATTTGTTACTTGGCAGAAGGAAGGTATACATCAGTATCCTGGTGCACCAGAAGGTGTAGAGTTTTTACAATATCCTCATAGACATATGTTTCACTTTAGAGTAGAGATTGATGTATTTCATAATGATAGAGATATAGAATTTATATTATTGAAAAGAGAACTAGAAGGTCTTTATAATGATGGAACTTTAGAACTTGATCATAAGTCATGTGAGATGATGGCTGATGATTTATCTGAATACATTTATGATACTTACCCTGGTCGTAACTTTCAGATAACTGTTAGTGAAGATGGAGAGAATGGAGCAATCTGTACTTATCCTGTAAAAGATAGTAATGTAATAGTAGGAGAAATTCATTGATAGACTTTTGTCATATAATGCCAACAGCATTTTTGAATACATATGCAAACAAATATAACACTCAATTAATATTGGCACACTTAGTTGAAGAAGATGAACAATATGCTAACTTCTTTGCAAAGTATGATAGAACAAAGATTATGGATAACAGTGCATTTGAAATGTTTAAAACTGGACAACCTATGTATCCAGCTAATAAGTTAATTGAGATGGGACATAAAGTTAATGCAGACTATATTGTATTGTCAGATTATCCTAATGAGAGACCATCTAAAACTATAGAAGCTGCTGAGTTTCTAGCTCCTAAGTTCAAGGAAGCAGGCTTTGGTACATTCTTCTGTCCTCAATCTAAGATAGGAGATCTTGAAGGACTTGTATCTGCTTTTGCTTGGGCAGCTAATAGTCATCATGTAGACTATATTGGTTTTAGTATATTGAATATACCTAATGCTTATGGTGTAGAAAAAAATAATAAATTACAAAGATATCTTTCGAGATTGAAGTTCGTACAGGAACTAGATAAGAGAGGTATACTTCAACAGATTGTAGATAATGGAAAGAAGATTCATTTTCTAGGAATGGTAGATGGTCCAAATGAAATCGAGCTTATGGGATATAATGGCTACGACGAGTGTATTGATACTTGGGATAGTAGTGCTGCTGTGTGGTATGGTCTTAATGGTATCAAGTTTGATAATAGCCCAACTGGTGCAGTTAATGGTAAATTTGAAAAAGAAGTTGACTTTAATGAAAAGCAAGGTGACAATACGTCGGTAAGATATAACCTAGCTTATATTGATAAATTATGTGGAGGTGAAGATGCTAAAGAATATAGGTCTAACGACTAATATATCTAAGCTACCAGAAGAGAACATACAACCTAATGCTGTAGACTTATGTATTGATAAGGTATGGGAAATAGGTGATGAGGAGTTCTATATTGGTATAGATAAAAAACAACATAGAAAAAATACAAAAGAAATCTTTCCGGATAGTACAGGAGAGTGGTTATTAGAAGAAGGTAAGAAGTATCAATTTGATACATCTCACTTTGTAAATATACCTGAAGGCTTTGCTGGATGGCTAATACCTAGATCAACTCTAAACCGTAATGGTATAACAATCACATCAGGATTATATGATAGTGGCTTCCAAAATTATGTTGGAGGTGTAATGCATGTTGGCTGTGGTAATGCAAGAGTACAGAAAGGTGCTCGTGTAGCTCAGTTTATATACATTGAAGCTGAAACAGATAGTATGTATGATGGTGATTACAATGCGGTTTAATGAAGATAAGTTTATAAAAGAAGTAGAAAAGTATATCAAAAGTACTTACGATCAACATTATGTTGGTAAGAAGGAAGTACAGACTATTGATGTATGGGAGACGTTAGGTAGTATTGATACAACGTGTAGAGATACTGCTATAAAATATTTGATGAGGTATGGTAAGAAGGGTGGCTATAATAGAAAAGATCTATTGAAGGCTGTTCATTATATTGTACTGTTAGCACATTTTACTGAAGGAGATAGTAATGGAAATTAAGATTGAGATTGACGAACTAAAGAAGAGAAAACTATTTGTAGCTACTCCAATGTATGGTGGACAGTGTCATGGTATGTATACTAGAAGTACTAATGACTTATCTGCATTGTGTATGCATTATGGAATAGAAGTTAAGTTTTATTATTTGTTTAATGAAAGTTTAATTACAAGAGCTCGTAACTATTGTTGTGATGAGTTTATGAGAAGTGATTGTACACATATGATATTCATTGATAGTGATATTGGTTTTGATGCAAGAGATGTATTGTCTATGATGGCATTGATGAACCATGAAGAAGATCCACAGAAGTATGATATATTATGTGCACCTTATCCTAAGAAATGTATTGCTTGGGAAAAAATTAAAGCTGCTGTAGATCAAGGTAAAGCTGATGAAGATCCTAACCACTTAGATAACTATGTTGGTGACTATGTATTTAATCCTGTACCAGGTACAGATAGAATACAATTAGATGAACCAGCTGAAGTGTTAGAAGGTGGTACTGGATTTATGATGTTTACTAAGAAAGGCCTACAAAAATATAAAGATGCTTATTGGGAAGATAGTGAAGATAGTCCTAATGGATTTAGATATAGACCTGACCATGTAAGAACAAAAGAGTTTGATGGTAGTACAGAAATAATGATGTACTTCCAAGCATTGATTGATCCTGTATCAAGAAGATACTTATCAGAAGATTATATGTTCTGTCAGTGGGCTCGTAAGATAGGTCTAAAGATATGGTTATGTCCTTGGATGAAATTACAGCATGTAGGTACTCATGTGTTTGGTGGATCGCTAACTGACTTAGCTCAGATACAAGCAAGTGCTACAGCTGATGCCGGTAAGGTTGGTAAGAATAGTGGTAAGAACCAGGTCAAAGGTCCTTTAGAAGATTCTAAAGCTACTATGAAAGATACAGGTGCAGTACCTAATAGAGTAGAAGGTACATTTGAAGATGATACAGCTAAGAAGTTAGCTGCTAAGAAAGCGAGACAAAATGCAAATAAGTAATCAAACAATACAGATACTAAAAAACTTTGCTATGATTAATCCTTCTATAGCATTTGAGCCTGGTGAAACATTACAGACTATAGCAACATCTAAATCTATAATGGCTAAAGCTAAGATATCAGAAAGTCTTACAACATCAGGAGCTATCTATGATCTTAGTAGATTCTTAGGTGTAGTAAGTTTATTTGAGAAACCTGATTTTAATTTTACTGAACGTCAAGTTGTTGTAAGTGGTGGAAGGTCTTCTGTTAATTATACATTTGCAGACTCATCTATGATTACAACACCACCTAAAGATAAACAGATTACTATTGATAATCCTGATGTGGATATTAATATACCTGGAGATAAAATACAGTCTGTATTAAAAGCAGCTGCTGTATTACAATTACCAGAAGTGTCTGTTATGTGTGATGGATCTCAAGTATATCTTCAAGCATTAGATAGTAAGAATCCATCTACTGATGACTATAAAGAAGAATTAGATTTAACTAATGATACAAAGTTTAATTTTATCTTTAAGACTGAAAACTTTAAGATGATGCAATTTGATTATAATGTGAAACTAACTAGCAGAGGCATAGCTCAATTTACTTCTACATCTTCTGATATGGAATTATACTATTGGGTAGCTGTTGAAGCTAATTCAACATATGGATAGATTATGAGAGAGGAATATCTTTGGGTAGAGTCTTGGAGACCTAAGAAGGTTGATGAGGCTATACTACCAAAAGCCTTACAGGCTACATTCCAAGAGTTTGTAGACCAAAAAAATATACCTAATCTAATATTAGCTGGTGGACCAGGTGTAGGTAAGACTACCATAGCCAAAGCTATGTTAGAGCAATTAGACTGCGATTATATTGTAATAAACGGTAGTTTATCCGGTAACATAGATACACTACGTAATGAGATAATGCAGTTTGCATCTTCCGTTAGTTTATCTGGTGGAAGAAAATATGTTATATTAGATGAAGCAGATTATCTAAATCCTAATAGTACACAACCAGCTCTTAGAAACTTTATGGAAGAGTATTCTAAGAACTGTGGTTTCATTCTTACTTGTAATTTTAAGAATAGAATTATACAACCACTACACTCTCGTTGTAGTGTAATAGATTTTAAGATCAATGGTGATGCTCCACAATTAGCATCTAAGTTTTTTAAACGAGTTGAACATATACTGACTACAGAGAATATTACTTATGATAAAAAAGTTGTAGTAGAACTTATAACAAAGTTCTTTCCGGACTATAGAAGAGTACTAAATGAATTACAAAGATATAGTGCATCTGGAACAATTGATAGTGGTATACTAACTAATCTATCAGATGAGAATTTTAAAACACTTATCAAACATTTAAAGAATAAAAATTTTACAGACATGAGAAAATGGGTTGCAAGTAACTTAGATAATGAACCTGTTGTATTGTTTAGAAACATATATGACAATGCATCTCATGTAATGAATAAAAGTTCTATCCCTCAACTAGTTCTAATTATAGCTGATTATCAATATAAAAGTGCCTTTGTAGCTGACCAAGAAATAAATATGGTTGCATGTTTAACACAACTAATGGCAGAATGCGAATGGGTTTAAGAAAAGTTGCTGTAGTAGGTAATGGTATTGCTGGTATAACAACTGCATACTTTCTTGCTAAGAGAGGTATTGAAGTTGATATCTATGATAGAAATAAATCAGTAGCACTTCCTCCTGCTTGTAGTTATCAAAATGGTGGACAGTTATCTGTAAGTAATTCAGAAGTATGGAATACTTGGGATAATGTCTTTCGTGGTCTTGGATGGTTATTTAAAAAAGATGCTCCCCTTGCATTAAGACCTGACGTTATTAGTTGGGATAAGATTAAATGGCTAGCTGGCTTTGTTGGTGCAACAATAACAAACAGTTATGAAAGAAACACTCGTAAGACTATTCAGTATGCTCTAAGATCAAGAGAGTTAATGTTAGAACTCGAAGATGAGATTGGTATAGAATATGATGCTAAGAAAGAAGGTATTGTACACATATATCGTAATGGTGCAGCATATAAACATGCATTACATGCTATAAAAAGATTTAAAGATACCGGATGGGGTATAGAAGATTATTCTGTAGACAATCTAACAGATATAAAAACTAATGGTATCAAAGGTGCTACTCTATGTAAAGATGACTTTAATGGTGACATACATTTATTTTGTAATGCATTATATAACCATATGAAAATAAATTATCCTGTAACAAAATATGAGAATGATGTAACTCAATATCAAACTAGAGAAGTAGGTAACATGGGTATAGATACATTATGTGGTATGTATGATGAAGTAGTAGTTGCTGCAGGAGCATGGACTCCTGAACTTGTACCACAATGTAATATATATCCTATCAAAGGTTATACAGTCACACTATGGGATCAAAGTAAAAAAGCACCAAAGTATTCTATAATAGATGATGGTAAAAAGATTGTTACATCTACATTTTCAGATGGAAGATTTAGAGTTGCAGGTACAGCTGAACTAGCTGGTTTTGAAAAAGGTGAATCTTGGAATAGAATAACACCGTTGTTAGATTGGGTTAATAATTATACATATATTGAATATGAAGGAATAGCTATGCATTCATGCTTTAGACCTATGACACCTAATATGTTGCCTATAGTAAAGAAAGTAGGTAATGTGTGGGTTAATAGTGGAGCAGGCCATCTTGGTTGGACTATGGGTATGGCATTAGCAGAACAGATAAGTGAGGAATTATGAGTAAGATAAAAAGAATCCATGTGAACATGCATCACATTAGATATAATAAAAAGAATGAAGATAAGAAGCCTGTCATAACTTGTAAGACAGGTGGTAAAAATATATACGGTAACACTGTTAAGATATTTGGACCAAGTGAAGTTATATATAGTCCTGATAAACCTTTATCATGTGGAGCTAAAGTATGGGTAGAAACTACAAGTGAAGTATTAATTACATGAAACCTTTTGACTATATAAATTCAATTAATCATACTAAAGATAATCTTATGAGAAACTCAGATAATGATGAGTTATCAGAGTCTGGTTACATACCATTTATAACTAATAAGACACTATCTTATTTTACTGATACACTATTTTATAGCAATGAAATTAACCAACATCACCATGCAGATAACAAACTCCAATATGAATATCTGCTAAATAGCATCAGACCTAAGAAAAGGTTTGCGAAATGGGTTAAGTCTATGGATAGTGATGATTTGGAAATTGTTAAATTATATTATAATTACTCAACAAAAAAAGCACTTCAGGCACTCGCCATCTTAACCCCTACAGAACTAGAAAACATAACGACAAAAGTTACTAGGGGAATAAAACATGAACATAATTGATACAATGGTTGAGGTTAATCTAAGAGAGGAAGAAGATTTTCTTAAAGTAAGAGAAACGCTTACTCGTATTGGAGTTGCCTCCCGCAAAGACAAAACACTTTATCAAAGTTGTCACATTCTCCACAAGCAAGGCAAATATTATATCGTACATTTCAAAGAGCTTTTTGCACTGGATGGCAAACCAACTAATTTTTCAGATGAAGATAAAGGTCGAAGAAATACTATAACTAATTTATTAGCTGAGTGGGGATTGATTACTATTACTGATGTCAACTCTACATCAGAACCAATCACACCACTAAGTCAAGTTAAAATAATATCACACAAGGAAAAGAGTGATTGGAACCTTGTGGCGAAATATAATATAGGGAAGAAGAAATAATGTTTGAATGGTTGAATGGATGGTTTAATACCCCACCTAAATCTAAAAAAGTAAAAGCAGCTGCACCAAAAGTAAAAATAAAAAAGGTTACAAAAGCACCTGCACCTTCTAAACCAAAAATGACTAAAACTACTTTATCTAAAATGACAAAGAAAGAGTTAGAAGTTATTGGTCGTGAGAATGGTATAGAAATAGATAGACGTTTGACAAAACTTAAAATAGTTGATCAAGTTCACAAACAACTTTCAAAAAAGTAATAACACATATACAAAAAGCTGTTGACTTTTTAGGAGCGAATGCAGATATATAATAGTGAAGAGGTCGCCATAATGGGACCTTATTATAACTCGCTTTTAAAGGAGAAACAACAATGGTTTTACATAACCTAAACTTTGACCCATTTTACTCACGCACTGTAGGCTTTGAAAGGATCTTCGATAGACTTAGTCGTATCGCTGAAGAGAACATGCCTTCACAAAACACTTATCCTCCATATAATATTCACCGCAAAGGTGATGATAAGTTTGACATTGAAATCGCTGTAGCTGGATTTTCAGAGGAGGACCTAGACATTGAGTATAAGGATAACGAACTTACCATTGAGGGTAAGAAAAAGGAAGAAGAACAATCAGATTACGTCCACAAAGGTATCGCTAACAGAGGCTTCAAGAAAGTCTGGCACATTGAGGACCACACGGAAGTTATTGGAGCAGAGCTCAAGAACGGACTACTCAAAGTTTCTTTGGAAAAAATTGTACCTGAAGAACTGAAACCAAAGAAAATAAAAATTAACAAGAAACAAGAACGACGAAGTACTAAAGAGCTCTTGCAAGAGGGCGCTTCATAATCCCAAAAGGGGCTCGCAAGAGCCCTTTTTTTTTGGCAGAAACTGTTGACCTCAAAAGGAATAGAAATGAATATAATAACACAAGAAACTAATATATACATAGAGAAATTAATGAAGCACTGGAGGCTCAACAATGAATTTAGAAAGTTTAAGAAAACAATTAGAAATAGACGAAGGAGTAAAACATGACATATACCTTGATCATCTCGGTTATCCTACTTTTGGGATCGGTCATTTGGTTACTGATAATGACCCAGAAAATGGACAAGCAGTTGGGACTAGTGTCACCGAGGAACGAGTTCGAGAAGCATTCGAAGCCGACGTTCTTTCTGTAATAGAAGATTGCAATAAATTATATGATGACTTTGATGAGTTGCCTGGAGAGGCACAAGAAATTATAGCGAACATGATGTTTAATATGGGTAGAACCAGGTTGAGCAAGTTTCGTGGTATGAAAAGAGGTGTGGATGCCAGAGATTGGAATGCTGCAGCTGATGAGATGGTTGACAGTAGATGGTACCGCCAAGTTACAAACCGAGCAGACAGACTAGTCCAAAGGATGCGAGCTATAGCCTAGGAGAATAAATATGTGGCCTTATACAGAAGAGGAAGTCAATTGGCTTTCAGGTAGGTAGGTTACAGGGGCTGGATAAAGATGAACCCCAGCCCCTCGGTGTGTCAAAAATACATCAAAAATAAATAACTCTAGGCACGAGTTTATGATTGAACATTATAAATATAGATTATGAAATACAATTTTGTGATGACACGTGTTATTTCATGATATTTTAATCAAAAGAGGAGAAATCTATGTTTAGATTTAAAAGCATTCTGATTGGAATGCTATCACTAGCTTTGATTGGAACAATAGTTTCATGTTCCGAACAAGAAGCTGAAGCTGCTACACTTGAAGAAAGAGTAGAAGCATTAGAGTCAAAAGGACAAACAAACTGGCCACAACTTTCTGGTGTAATTCAATACGACATGGGTATGTACTCAGATGATCTTGCTGCTGCAAACTTATCTGATGATGTACAATTCAGACGTGTTAGATTAGGAACAGAAGGTGAGATAGATGGCTGGGGTTACAAACTAGGAGTAGATGTATCTGGTACAGCTAAACTTAAAGATGCATACATTACTAGAACTATAGGAGAACTATGGGGTGTAGAGATTACAACAGGACAACATAAAGCACCTACTTCTATAGATGAAAATACTGCACCTGAAAATATTACTTTTATGGAAAGAGCAACTCCATCTAATATTTCAGCTACACATTTTGGAAGTCGTAGACTAGGTACTAGCGCTATAATAAATGTTCCAAGTGTATTTGTGCAAGGTGGAATTTTTGGAAACGAACATGACAGTACTGCTACAAATCAATGGTCTTGGAATACAAGAGGAATGATTACTGTAGGAGATGGTATAGGTATAGGTGGTTCAATGGCTCAGTTAACAGATCTAGATGGATCAACTGACCATTCAATTACATACACCGATTACCCAGAGTCTCAGATAGATGGTTCTAAACTTAGAACAACTGGAGCTATAACAGCACGCGAAGCAACTCATATGGCTGCAAGCGCAATGTTTACTCAAGGACCTATTCATGCTCAGGGTGAATATTTTGTACAGGAACTAGATGTTTCTGATACTGTTGAAAGAAGTTTCTCAGGTTATTATGGCCAAGCAGGCTATTTTATAACTGGTGAAAACAGAACATGGGATCAAAGACATGCAACATGGAATTCAATAGAACCTATTGGTAAATGGGCTATTGAAGTTGCAGGTAGATATTCTATGCAAGATTACACAGATGGTACTGCAGTGACTGGTGGTGAGCAAACTGCCATGACAGCTGCTATTAATATGTATAGTGGTCCAGCAAAGATTGGTCTCAATATAACACAAGTTGAACATGACACAGCAAATGTAGGAGATGATCATACATTCATTGGGGTCAGAACACAACTTTCATTTTAGATAAACCTTAGGGGCTCTTCGGAGCCCCTTTTTTTTGGAGAAAAAGATAATGAACAAAAACATGATTGGTATGCTAATTGCAGGAGTATTATTAGCAACTATTTTACTAGTTATGCCATCCCTAGCAAATGAACCTAAGAACAAAGGATATAGTACCCTTCCTGGTTTCAGTGCTGGATATAGATTTTATTTAGATATGGACGAAGATGAAAAAAGTAAATTAAGATTGTTTGGAAAGTACAAACAAAAGAATGGAAACTCAATTAAAATAGGTTGGGATAAACAAACAGGTAGAGATCTTAATAGTTGGAATGAGGATGATGATGGTGTTATCTTTTTTGAGCAGGAGTTTAAATTTTAGTTGACTTATATTTAATAATGAGTGATATTATATTATGAGTTATTTTTGGACAAACGTATCCCTACAACGTAATGATTTATTAGTAAGAGGTTACCAAGACGGTAAGGCATTTGCATCACGCATACCTGTCAAGCCTCACCTATATGTTGATGATCCAGGAGGTCCTGGTGAGTTTAAAACTATAGATGGTAAACCTGTTAAGAAAAAAGAATTTAAAGATGTCAAAGAGATCATGGCATTTAGACAGAAGTATGAAAATGTTGCTGGTTTCAATATGTATGGTCTACAAACATCTAAGTCATGGTATTATATTTACTATGACTACCTTCAAGATCACTTTCCTAAAGAAGTTCAATACGATCCTAAACATATAGTAGTAGCTAATATTGATATAGAGGTTGCTGCTGATGAGGGTTTCCCAGATCCTGGATTAGCCGAGAAACCAATTACTGCTATAGCTATGCAATCTGGTAAAGCTGTTATTGTATTTGGTTGTGGTGACTTTACACCTCAAGATCCTGATCACTTTTACATTAAATGTTTAGATGAAAAAGAACTACTAAGAAAGTTTGTTGATGTATGGCGTAAGATGAACATTGATGTGGTCACTGGTTGGAATATAGAAACATTTGATATACCATATCTTGTTAATAGAATGATAAACTTATTTGGTAAAGAGTTTCCTAAGAAACTTTCACCTTGGGGTATGTTAGATCAATCTATGAGATTGTTTGCTATGACAGGTAAGACTGGTTGGGATATTATTGGTATTAATTGTATTGACTACCTTGCTGCATATAGAAAGTTTACATACACTCAACAAGAAAGTTATTCTTTAGATAATATTGCTCATGTAGAACTTGGTGAAAGAAAACTAGACTATAGTGAGTATGATGGACTGATGGGTTTATATAAAGAAAACTATCAGAAGTTTATTGAATATAATATTAAGGATGTGTTACTTGTAAAACGTCTTGATGATAAAATGAAACTATTAGAGTTAATGTATGCTATTGCTTATGATGCAAAAGTTAATCTTAATGATGCATTTACTTCTGTGAGGTTATGGGATGTGATGATAAACAACTATCTTAAAGATAGAAATATAGTTGTACCAAGAGCAATACCTCAAGAAAAAGAAAGACAGAATGTTGGTGGTTATGTTAAAGATCCTCAACGTGGTATGCAAGAATGGATAGCATCATTTGATTTGAATAGTCTGTATCCTCATTTAATTATGCAGTATAATATTTCACCTGAAACATATAGAGGTTTACATGAAGCAAGAACTACTGTTGATAAAATATTAGATGGAGCATATGACAATATAAACAATCCAGATGATAATACTATAGGTGGTTCTGGTGCAATGTATACTAAAGACTTCAAAGGGTTCTTACCTACACTTATGGAACGTACATACAAAGATAGAGTTGTATGGAAGAATAGATTGATTGAAGCTAAGAAGAAAGGTGATGAGAATGAGATATCAAGATGTGACAATATGCAGATGGCTAAGAAGATTCAACTTAACTCTGC
>Ga0098060_1000726_pt1 | contig 14191 bp, 12 predicted proteins | sample 21_taG_FD_77063 | JGI IMG/M metagenome (GOLD analysis project Ga0098060, IMG submission 77063) | Marine viral communities from the Subarctic Pacific Ocean - 21_ETSP_OMZ_AT15319 metaG | ecosystem: Environmental > Aquatic > Marine > Oceanic | place: Pacific Ocean | collected 2015-01-19 | reverse complement strand
TGAAGTACAGAATGGTAACTTCGGTCAGTCTGGTAAGTACACCGGTGGCGACACTGGCATTGAGTACGCACTCCTTGGTTATAAGGGTCCTGAGTTCTACGACACAGGTATCATTTACTGCCCATACATCCCAGTTATGGTTCAGCGCACTGTTGGTCCTAACGACTTCGCACCACGCGTAGGCTTGCTTACACGTTACGGCGTTGTTGACAACATCTTCGGAAGTAATCTTTACTACCACGTTGTTATCGTTCAGGGTCTTGGCACTGAGTTCACTCCAGGTAGCTCATCTGTTTACTTTTAATCAGGTGACATCCTAGTGATGTAACAAACAATTAACTAAGAGGGGGTCTTCGGACCTCCTCTTTTTTTTGTCTATATTGCTAACCAAAAGAATAAATATTATTACCATGGAAAATAACGAAACCCCTAAACAAGATGACAAGGAAGTTCTTAGTCCAGTTGTTAAGAAGAAAGCGGCTGTCAAAAAGGTTGCTAAAGAGGCTCCTAAGACAGAAGTGAAGAAGGATGATGTTGAAGCAGCTAAAGAAGCTCGTCGTCGTCGTCTTCTTGGTTATGCGTAACACTAAGAGTTAATAATAAACAATAAAGAGAGCAGTGGGGAAACTCACTGCTCTCTCTTTGGAGACCTAACGCTCTCCCTATTTTAACGATTCTATACGTATATTTATATATGTAGAATTAACCTTCTAGCTCCTTAACTCTTTCCTCAAGCTCTTGTACAGCTTTAACAAGAATAGGTACAAGGTAATCAGAGTTAAGACCTAATTGCTCTGGGTTAGACTCAGATACAACAACCTTATCACCGTCTTCTGTCTCTTGAATATCTTGAGCTAAGAAGCCATAACGACAAATACCATCATTAGCAGTTGATGTACGAGCCTTTCTATATTTGAAAGCTTTAGGCTTAAGATCACCGATAAACTCTAAACCATGATTAAGGTCAGTAATATCTGTCTTATCTCGTTCATCTGAAACTGCTGTCCAAGCAACCTGAATACAAGCTGCTGTAATAGAGTTATTACCAAGCTTGATTGTATTTTGACCGCAGCTTGTAGCACCACAACCGATAACAATACTATTAGAATCATTATTGTCTTTACCTTTTGTATTACGTCCAATGTAAATACTATCATTAGAAGCAGATAATGTAGTGCAGCCATTAGATTGATAAACACCTGCATTAGATCCAATAGCAACACTATAGTTACCAGTTACACTATTACCGAGTGCATTTTGTCCTAAAGCTGTATTACCAATACCATTAACGTTAGATTGAAGTGCACATTCACCAACAGCAAAGTTATCATTACCGGTAGTGTTGTTCATCATTGATCTATAACCAAGAGCAGCGTTATTACTACCGGTAGTATTACATTGCATTGAAGCAGATCCAATAGCAGTATTGTAATCACCGCCCCAGTTATCATAGAGGGCATATTGACCTAATGCCATGTTATGGTCACCTGATAGTGCGTAGAACCCAGCTTGTGAGCCGATAGTAACGTTATAGCTAGCTGTTGTAGCACCATGGTGAGCATTATCACCTAAAACAACATTCCTTGCACCAGTAGTCTGATTATAAGCCGCACAAACACCAACAGCGACATTTAAACAACCTGTTGTAGTACTATTTAAAGAACTGTTACCAATAGATGTATTACAAAAGTCATCATTAGAGCATATTTTAGCAGCACTAAGTGTCGCTATTACAGCTGTACCAGTTGTGAGAGAGTCACCAGCAACATGAAGAAGCTTTTCAGGTGTATTAGTTCCGATACCAGTCTTACCATCGTTGTTGATATTAAAGTAATCACCGTCAGTACTAGAGGCGGAACTAACTCTTACCAAATCACTTGAACCGCTCTTACCTCGTATAGCAAGAGCAGGTACAGCATCACTAATAGCTTGAATGTTAACCCTCGCACCAAGATTAGTAGGACCCATCTGGGTTACACCACCACCAGTGTTGAAGCATACATTACCAGCTGATACTTTAAGATAGTCTTGACCAGAACTAGCTTGAACAACTAAATCACCATTCAATGTTGAGCCAGTTGTACCATCGAGAGTTGAACCACCAACAACGAGACAGTCAGTATATGTTGCAGCTGCTGCACTTAAGTCACCAGCTATAGTAACATCATCACGAAAGAAACCACTACAAGCACTTAAAGCACCAGTTACTCCATCTACAACAAAGCAGTTAGTATCTACAGAAATTCCTCCATTAGCACATAAAGCATTATCTACAGTTACTGCACCGGCGAAGGTAGCATCATAACCAACATCGAGACCTGATTCTGTTGTAACTGTATCTGTAAAATATGAAGTACCATCTACAGATAAATTACCAGCTACAGAAACATCATTACTAAAAGACTTATTACCTGCAATCGTCTGTGCACCTGTCGTTCTAACAACAGTAGAATCTACCGCAACTTCAGGAGTAGCAGTAGAGCCGTCATTAACAGTAATACCATCTCCTGCATCAACACCTGTAACGTCACCACTACCACCACCTCCACCGCCAAGTAGAGCATGTAATTCTGTACCAGCAGAAAGTATCTGACCATCTACTTGAAGACCTGTATCATTGATAAGCTTTAAAGCATCATGTGTATGTCTTGATACAATAGTCATTGAACCGCCTCTCTGAACAGCAAATTCCATTAAGCCATCTTCTGTACTGTTTGAAGCATCGCTAATTTTACCTGTAATCTTTGCAAAGTTTACTTCACCGTCAGTATCATTTTGCCCTCTAAACTTAACTTGTCCGAGATAGTCGCCATCAGCACTTGAACATGTTTCACGATAAAATGTTTGAATTGGTGCTGCATCTGAACCATTATCACAAGAGGTAAGTTTAAGTGCATCAACTGTTGTCGTACCACCATTCGCGCAAATAGTACCAGATGCTTTAAGAGTATCTGAGAATGTCTTACAACCACCTATAACCTGATCACCTGATGTACGCACTACAGTATCATCAACACATACAGTATCTGCTTCTACACAAATACCGGTACCTTGACCTACATTTACTGTAACGGAACCTGTTGTACCACCATCTGTTAGACCAGCACCAGCTATAACTTCGGTAATATCACCACTACCACCTCCAGAGCCAAAGAGCTGATCAATGTTAACCCCAGCAGAAATCATTTGACCAGATGTGTTGATGTCTGTTACCTCTATTGATCCAGCCCCTCCATTGACTGAAACAACTCCTGCTGATGATCTACCGAGATATGTATCATGATTAGAACTTACTGTAGATGAAGACCAACCATATGTTCCTGTACTTTGCGCATTAAACTTAGTGTTAGCAATACGGAATCGCTCAACATCAGACGGCTTAATATTAATAACACCAGTTTGACCTGTGACATGATTTACTGATACTCCATCGGCAGTAACATCACCACTAAAGCAGCCATCTACTGCGCTTAAGCTACCACCTGCTGATATACTGTCGGTGACAGTCAGCCCATTTTTAATTTTAAAGTCGTTATTTAATGCCATAATTCAGGTTCACTTCCCCCGGGTTATTATACATATTTAATAGTAAAGCCTGGTATTACTACCAGGCTCTCTATTTTAAGTTAAATTTTATTTATTTCTTAGTAAGTAGCTGTACCATGAACAACTGCTGTTGTTGTTGCAGAAGCTGCTGTAATATCAAGATCAATTGTTGAACCTGTAGTTGAAACTGCTACATCAGCTAGTTGTGAAGCTGTTTGAGCATCTACAATTGCATATGTTGTACCACAAGCATCTGTACCATTATATACTGCAAATACTTTAAAGGCTGTAACATTAACACCTTTAATAAGTGTTACTGCAAATTCAACAGACTTAAGATCAGCTTTAGCAAATGTTGATACTGCTGTTGCTGTTGTACCTACTGTAGCTGTAAATGTCTTATCTTCAGAGTAACGAGTACCACCGGTTGCAAATACTTGTAAAGCTTTGTCAGAATCAATCTTAGTATCAGAGGCAATAGTAACAAGTGAGCCACTATCTGTAATGGCTGAATCACCAATTGTTCCTGCACCATTTGTATACTTAGGTAATTTGTTTTGTGTACCTACACCATCAACCAATGCTGTACCAAAGATCTTTTCATCAACATTATCAAGTACCATTTTGTCGTCACCATCTCTTACGAGGATTTGTTCACCATCTTGTGTACCATTTGGGATATTTGCTATGCAGAATGTTTGAGCATTAACAGTAACTGTATCAGCACTTGCGTTACCCAATGTAGAATTACCGTCAATTGTAATATTACCTGTAACACATGTGTTACCTGTTACAACAAGTTTCTCAGATGGGTTATCAACAGAACCACCAATACCGACATTACCAGTATCACCAATAACCATCTGACCACCCTCTGTATCAACGAACTTAGCAATTGGCTGGGATACACCAGTTTGTTCAGCATAAATAGCTGGGCCAGTACCAGTGTTAATTACTGAGAGAGCAGATGTAGTACTAACATTTGTATCAAGACATGTAAATGTACCCATTACAGATAAGTTATCCATAACAGTCAAACCACCAGCAATATTAATATCACCAGCAGTACTTTGTGTAACAACTGTATCGAGGAAGCAACCATTACCACTATCCCACATTGGAAGAGTGCAGTTAGTTAAAGCTGTTGAACCGGCAATACAAATACTGTCATCACCTGTCATTAGAGATAAACCAGTACCAGCTGCATCAGCAAGAATACATGAATATGCAGTAAACTTATTACCACCATCTGAATTATCTTGAATAAAGAATTTATCGAGAGGGTCAAGATCATTCTTGTTAACAGATGGGAAGTTAACTGCTGTAGCAGTAACACCTGTAAGTCCGGAACCATCACCACTAAGTACACCAGTAGCACTTAAACCACCAGCTATTTGAATAGAGCCATCTAAGTCTTGTGTAATGTTAGCATTACCAATAGTATCACCATCAGACCAAAGAGCAACTTTACTTGCTGTACCACTACCATCTACAAGTGTTGAACCCCATACACGAGAGTCAATAACGTCTGTCTTAACAACACCACCATCGCTAACAAGTACTGTATTAGATACACCAGCCACTGTACCAGTACCTAATGTTACAGCACCACATAATGTAGTAGCATCATCAATAATTGTAGTACCACCAGCTGAATCAATTGTAAGATTACCAGAAGCTGTGTCAATTTCATTAGCAGCAGTAACACCAATCTGAATACCATCAGCAGTTACACCAGCGAAAGTAGGAGAGTCTCCAGTCTGTGTACCAAGATCAATATTAGTTACATCACCATCGAGGTCTGTAATACTAAGTGAACCTTGACTACCAGACGAGAAAGTTAAGCCATTGTCTCCTGAAAGCCCTTGAAGAATAGCTAATTGAGCTGCATCTGCAGCAATGTCACGACCATCTACTGTACTGTTTGTAGTAAGTGCTCCTTGAAGAGCAAGACCAGCAAATGTAGGTGAGTCATCAGTTTGCAAACCATTAACATCAATTTGAGATGTTGTATTACCGAGATTTGTTACTCCGATTTGACCTTGAGCTGAACCTTCTGCAATACCATCAATAACTGCATCATTAACATTAATTGTTACGTCAGCTGATGTATCGAATGAAAATGAGTCAATTCCTGTACCATTCGTAAGAGTGCAGCTAGCTGCAATTTCACCTTCTTGAAGAAAGATATCGAAAAGTTCTGCACCAGCAGAAAGAATCTTTGGCGTATCCGTCATTGTGACGAAACACGCACTATTACCTACATATAGTGAGTCTTTGACTTTAAAGTCTGAATTAAGGGCCATATAGTTATTTATGGCAAACTACATAGATCTAACCAAATAAGTTTGATCTATTTCCTTTAAATGTAAAGTTGGCCATGTCTTTACCTTCTAGTGCCATAGCAGATAGAGATACTCTATTATTAATAACTTCAGCACCAAATTCTACGAAAGGAAATACAGTAGTATGATTAAGAGCATATTCAGAAGCAACAGCAATTGTACCGTCAGATACAACATTAATCTCACCGTAGAATAAAGCACCATCACTTGTATCTTCTACTTGAATGATATACTTTGAACTCTTAGCAGCAGATAGTGGAATAGTATCAATAACAGTATAGTCAGTAATACCGCCTCTATAGAATAGGAAGTTCGGCTTAAGATTAACTTCTAACCAGTCTGAATTAGCAGAACCATCATTATCACCAAGAATGTAAGCTGTATTAACAGCAGATAATGTTATAACATCACCTGGAGTTAAGCCGGTCTTAGGGTAGTTGGTAACAAAATCAGTAATGTCAGTAGCTGTTGTTATTCTATTTGTATCAAAGTTATTGATAAGATAACTATACAGGCCTTCAACCTTATTCTCAATTGTAGATATATTAGTAGCGTCAACACGACCAACGGAACTAAGAGTATTAGCAACAAGTTGACCACCATCACCTATAATAACAGAGCCACCTTCAGAGTCAACAAACTTCGCAATTGGTTCACCTACACCTGATTGTTCAGCATAAAATGCCGGTGATGTACCATCATTAATAACTGACAATGCTGATGAAACACTAACGGTAGAATCGATATAAGTAAAGTCACCTAACACAGATAAGTTACCTGTAATTGTTGAGTTACCGGTAATATTTAAGCCACTTGCAATATCAACACTCGATACTGTTTGTGTCATTACACTATCACCAACCGTGTTTGTGTCAGTAAATACAGCAATCGTATTTGCTGTACCAGGACCTGTAAACCATGTAGCGGAGTTGGCAGCAACTGTTGTATAAGTACTTTGCCAGTTACCAGAGATGAAATCAACAAGAGAGCCAGGATCGTCAATAACCCACTCACCATTCTCACGTGAGTATCTTTGACCATCTAATGGTGCATCTTCAATACCTCGGAAAGCTCCACCACCACCAGAAGACATCTCAATCATACGCTTGATGTTAGTCATCTCTTCTGTAAAGCGTTTATTAATGTCCTGCTTCATTTGTGATACAAATGACTTACCGGTAATTGGGTCAAAAGTACCATTAGTTGATTCTTTAGCGAGCTTAAGCAATTGATCTTTAAGGCCATTAGAGTCGTTAAGCTCAGCAATAATCATTGCTTTACTTTTATGAACAGCTTCAAGGATTTCTTCTCTACGAATATTGGATGAGATGTTCTTTTCTGCAGATTGAATCTGCTCGTGGTAATAAGCTTTGGCACGATCCTCAGCCTTATTCATGTTCCAAAGAAGAGTCTCTTCAATCGTTTTAAGCTCGTCTTTACTATCGTTAAGCTCCTTCTTAAATGCACCAACCCTACTAAGAGCCTTATTAACATTCTTATCAGAATCTTTTAATGATTCGAAAATTGTTTCATTAGTAGAAGTTGTAGCTTCAATAAGTTGTTTCTTATTGAGCTGAAACTCAGCATTAATATTAAGTTGAGCTTCTTCTAAAGTATTAATATGAGCAGCAATCTTTTTATTCTCAAGTCGACGCTCTTTAAGTTCTGATTGTGTCTCGAGAAGTCTATTTGTGAATGTACCATATTCTTTATCAAGAACACTTCCTAAATTCTCAGTAAGGGTATTAGCTAGCTCAACATTATCTTCTTTAATTTGCGCTATCTTATTATTAACAAAAGTGCGAAGCTCTTTAGATTGCTTTCTGCGATCGTTATCACTACTCGTTGTGAACTCAAGGAACATCTCATCTTTTGCACGAGATACTTCATCTATAACGTTCTTTGTTTCTTCACGAAACTTATTAATAGCTGCTTCACTATCAGATTTAAATTCTTTAAGTACTTCTCTCTTAACCTCACTCTTAATCTTTTTAGCTTTATCAACAACAGCCTTCTTAGGAGCAGCTTCATATGCTTCAAGATTAACTATATCAGATGTCTCAACTTTACTCTCTAGGAGCTCAGTAGCATTAGTTTTCTTAAGAACAATCTTTGTCTTAGTATCACCAACAGGAACTTCAACAACAGGATTACCGTTAAGCTCTTCTACCTTCTCAGCAAGTACCTTCTTACCATTAAGTTCGAATTCATACATACCGAAGTAAACTTCTTCAAACTTATCAACAACAAAAGTATTATTAGCAGGTAATGTAAAGTCTTCTGTAAGTATTGTTTCTTTAGTAGAAGAAGCTTCTTCAACAACTACTTCCTTTTTCTGAAGTACAACAGTAGCAGTTCCATCTGCAATAGGTACCTCAACAATAGGCTGACCTTTATAATTTTTACCAGTAGATTCAGCTACAATTTTACTACCATTAAGCTCGAATTCAAATATGCCAAAGTGAATCTCTTCGAAGTTTTCAACATAAAAGACACTTGGCTTTTCAGGCTTTGGCTCAGGTTTCTCAACCTTCTCAACGACCAATTGTTTCTTTGCATTTGTATAAAAGACTTGTTGCTCACCTCTCTTAAGAGTAAAAGGAGCTTCTGTCTTGTTACCATTAGCCTCAACTACAGGAACAGTTACTACAGGGTCTCCTTCTTCAGTTAGGCCAACCTTTTCTGCAATTACTGTCTCATCATTTATCTTAAACTCGAGAACACCGAAGAAGACCTCTTCAAAGGACTCAACAAATAAGGTGTTACGATCTAAGTTAGTTGAGGTTGTTTCTACCTCTTCGCTAAACAATTTGATCATGTGCTATTATTTAATAGGGTAGATGAAAAAAGCCCACTCTTTCGAGTGGGCTTTCTCATTTATTTTTAAATTTACTGCTTAGGAGTCTTAATATAAGGTACAGCAACATCACTAAGAGAGTAATGCTTATCAGTACTCTTAAGACGGCGCTCAGGGTTAATATCAATACCACCACGACGAGCATACAAGCAACGTACTACAAGCTCTTCAGGATCAAGAGCATCGATAAGACGCTTAGTAAGAGCTTCACAAATCTCTTCGTGGAAGTGACACTCATCACGGAAGGAGACAATATACTGAAGTAAGGAAATAGGGTCTACAGCCTTCTTACCTTTAAACTCGATGTATACATCACCCCAGTCAGGCTGAGAAGTAACACGGCAATTAGACTTAAGCAATGCACTATGATACTTAACAGTCTCATCCTTAAGAGGGTTATCGATAACCTTAAGTAGTTCAGGAGTTTCTTGATATACAGAGAACTCAACACCTTCAACAGGATATACTTCTTCAAGAGTCTGGAACTCAGTATCGGTATGCTGCCACTCATCACGAGGAGTAACTTCAGCATTAAGTACTTCACTATTAGAAAAGATCTTAACCTCAACATTAACTTCGAGCAACTTACTAAGATCGACGGAAGCACGACGACCAATCTCTTTACGAACTTCAGCAGAAGTATCACCAAGCTTAGTCATATTGAAAGAGTTGAAGTACAACTTAATGGACTTAGACTCAACAATGTACTTACCATCACAAGGATAGTAAATCTTACCTACACCAGCAACTGGAAGACCACTATTAGTCAATCCAGATACTTCGTAAGCATTCCAAGTATCACCACCTTCGAAAGGAAGGTCATCATCTTGAAGACCAAGATGAGTACGATTACTCTGACGAGGCTCACGAACGAGCAAACCCGGGTCGTAAGAGGACTTATACTTGGAGATTGAACCCAAGTGAACTGCAATATTACTGTTATCTAATTCTTGTAACGCCATAATTCTTCTATATTATAATATCTTTACCTAGACCTTCAACTGTTTTCTTTACAGTTTCTAATCTTTCTTCAACTGTACCAGACAACACAACAACGTTATCTAGCCCCTTAAGTTTATCATCAAACAATTCGATGATATCATTTCTAAAATCTACATTAACAGATCTCTCACCATCATCTACCAACTTAACATCAGCAGGATCAGTATAAAAGATCACATCGTAATGATCTATAATCGCATCATAAATCTTACAACACGCAGAGTATACCTCAGCACTCACCATACCCTGCAATTGCAGCCAACGAGTATATACAACTCCATCAACAGCACACCTATCGAAGACAGTAAGCTCAGACTTATCTTTACTAAATAAGTTCTGAATATGATCAGCCATAATCAAAAACTGAGTCACATCACCACCATCTTCGTTAATAGGTACATCATACAACCTCTTAACACGACGAGTTACCTCTTCAACAAAAGTAACATTAGGATTTTTCTCCACCAAGCGATTAAGCAGAGTAGTCTTACCAGTAGACTGAGCACCCGTAAAAGAAACGATCATACTATATTATAAGCTATTAATCTTCTTTATCAACAAGCTTCCTATCGTAGAAGAGAGATACTTCTTTTCGAATAAGGTGGATGTCAGTATCAAACTTCTTATCCGCAATATACTCTTTAGCAGCTGCACGATTAACAAACTCACCATGCTCAACAAGAGGGTCAAATTGCCCTTGCGAATCTCGGACGGCAAGCATATATACTAGTCTATAATTCTTACTCATAATTACTGTTTGTCAAAAAATTTAACCCAAGAACTAAATGATGTATGCTGAAACTTAGCCAATACATCAGCCCAGACATCAGCCTCATCTTGATATGTTGCTGTCCACTCGAGGATCTCACCATCATCAACAATAGGAGTTACTTTATGAACAACAGATCCAATAGTAGCATGACCTGCTTCATAGGCACGAATCTGTGGATCTTTACCTTTAAGCTCAGGATGAACATTAATCAGTCCAGGATGGCCATTTACAATTTCATACTGCTCACAAATCTCTTTAGGAACAATTCTAAGCCATCCATGAAGAGTAATGAGGGAATCTGTAGCGCCATTAATACCATGAAGGAAGTTAGCTGTTCTAGCTTGAATAGAGCTTACTACTTGAATGCTTGTACCTCCACCATATGCCTTACCTTTCTGTCTCAAGTCAAGCTCCTGGAGCTCCTTACACCACTTATTTCTATCTGTATTGTTAGTAACAATAACATCAGGCCACTTTCCAAGATGCTTTGCTAAAGCAGCAACTTCACTACCAGTTTGCGAGAACATCGCTATCCATCGTCTTTTCATACCTTAATTATATCAGAGTTCCTTATGTGATAGACTCTTCAACTATCTTAAATGTCTCTTCTTGACTAATCCAACCATGAAGTTCAACCGTCTTACCTTCAAGCTCTTTATAATGCTTAAAGAAGTTTTCGATAACATCTAAGAGAAGTGGATCAATATCATCAAACTCTTGTATGTGTTGCTTACTATATGAGCGAACTGGTACACCAATCAACTTATAGTCAGTCTCACCACCATCAACCATATGAAGTGCACCAAGCACTCGCGTAGCTACAATAGTACCTTTGTCAATAGGCTCCCCAGCAAGTACCAAGATGTCAAGCGCATCTCCATCATCAGCTAATGTACTTGAGATGAATCCATAGTTAGCTGGATACACCATAGCACTCATCAAGCTTCTATCCAAGATGAACTGATCCCATTCAGGAATATATTCATACTTCTGACTGCTGTATTTAGGAATCTCTACTACAGCATTAACAATCCTCGGACTGTCCTTATGTGTTGGTATCTCGTATAATTTCATCGTCCAATAATCTTCTTAAACTCACTGGTATTAAAGAGTACGTCCTCCATCTGATCTTCATCTACCTTAGCGGCAATCATATCAGCAAGCATCTGGGAAGGCTTATGATTAAGACCTTGCTTAGCCATATAACGATGACCGAGTAGACCAGCTACAACAGGATTAGAAGTATCAAGAGATCTAATATTAAGTTCTGAAGCAATAGGAGCATAAGTAGCAAACTCACGAGCAAGAGCAGCACCAAGTAGGTGATGAGGCTTACTAGCATTCCATACTCCATCCTCAACAAGACGGGAGATAAGATGCTTACGACCAGCTGCCCAGCGATCAAGCATTCCTTCACGGCCACTTCTATTAGTAGTAGTAACAGTCTCGTACCACTTATAGTCAAATGAGATAGCAATATAATCAGCATTATCAGACATAAACTTGTAACAATCTACAAGCTCTTGATAAGTACTACCTTGAACAACACCAATAGCAGTACGCCCCTTAAGATCATCACCATAGTTTAAGAAGAACTTATTCCAAGAGGACATTGTACCTTGCGTATCTTCGAGAACATCAGGAACAATATAGAAGCTAGGATTAAGTTCGGTAATGTACTTAATATACTTCTTAGGATCAAAAGATTCTCCAAGTTCGAAGATCGAATTATCAAGCAACACCTCACGACCGGAAGCAAGCGAACGTTTAAAGAAGTTATAATAATCGGGCTGAGTTTCAAATAAATGGACAAGAGCGTAGTCATAGTCGTTATAAGATTTAGATTCCTCAAGGATACTAATGGGTGATTCATGGCTTACGAGCATACCTTATTATAAGCTGGGCTATTTCAGATATCAAGCATAAATATATGTATAATGCCATTAATGTCGTCAGTAGGTAGATTTGTAAATGCTGCCAACGAGAAAGCAGACCAGTTAACTTCTGGTGCAAAAGCCCTTCTTTGTCTACCATCTATTATAGGTGGCTTACCTGATTTAGGCAAGGGGTTAATGGGATCTGTTGTTTCTAATTTAACAACTACTTTAGAAAATGCTGTTGGTACAGTATCTAATATTGTTACAAATACAATTAATGGAGCAGTTAATTCCATTACTGGTGCTATTGATGGTGTAGTTCAAGATTTTACAAATGGTTTAGATAATTTAATCGGCTCAATAAACCTTGTTAAAGGAGCATTTAACGAGATTAAGGATCAACTTACTGATGTATATAATAAGGTAAAATCAGTTAAAGGTAGTGTTAGGGATAAACTTGGTGCTATAGCTGATAAAGAAAACTGTAATTTTGCTGCTGCAACAATGCTTAACTGTATTACAGCACAAGCAGTAGGAGCTGTATCAGATAGAGCAGCTATTGATATTGCAAAAGGTTTAAAGCCTGTGTCAGATTTTGCAAATGATGTTGCTAGTGAGATATCAGGTGTCGGTGGTGCTATTGACAATATAGTAAAGAAGCAAGCTGCTCAAGTTGATAGAGCAACTAAGATAGTTCAAAAAGCAAATTTATTTTAAGATGGCTGGATATGATTCATTATACTTCGGTAAGGTAATTCGCGATAGTGATCTACTTAAAAATGAGGATGCGAGACCTTATAATAGGGTAAAGGTTCTTATTGTTGGCCAGTCTTCGGCTGAGAATGAAAATTTCCTTCACCCGCTCGGTAAAAACAACCCATCAAAAATGTCTAGTAAATTATTAGACGTAATTGATAAAGAATTATATGCTTATGTTCTACAACCAGTTGCTGGTGCTGGTACTGGTGCCTCATACAATGCAACAGCAGATTTAATATCGGTAAGTGATACAGGTGACGTTAAAGATCTCGATGGTAGGCCACCTGCTGAAGCCCTTTTTAGTGTTACGGATGCTTACGTTGGTGGTTTAGGTTCAGGCTCTGCTGGTGTTAATCCACATGCAAGTGCTTATTCTCCTGATAACAGATCTAATGCTTATAAAGGTATGATGTCACTTCCTAGCGTTGGTGCTAATGTTGTTGTATCATTTATGAATGGTGTGCGTGGAATGCCAATTATTATTGGTGTACTACCTAGTGCTGCTGATGTTGACTCGATTCATGGAATGGGACTCGGTAGTGAGATATACCCTAACTATCCTTTTGCTTATAGTAACTTAAAAGGACCGAATGAGACTATTGAAGGTGGAGCTGCTGGCGAAGCTGCTGCAGCAAGCGCTACTGGAGAGGTTGGAGCTGCTGCTGATTTACCTGCAGAAGAGGCTATTCATGATGACTATTCTGATCTACCACCAGACAAAGCAGATCTTTATAGACAACTACCACCTGCAGATGCAGCAAGATTTGCTGCACAAGATAGAGCGAGAGCGAAGAGCATGGCAGCTAGCAGAAAGGACACTATTGAATCTATCCGAGAAGTACGTGGAGATGCTGCTGCATCGGCAGCAGAGGCAGAATTAGATAGAGCAAGTAGATTGTAGTTATGAGTAATGATAGAAATGTAGAAACTGGATTAGAGTTCTCTAAAAGGAGACGTCAAGATGTCTGGAACACGCACGGTGGCGCTATTGTATCTGATGGTAATACTGGTGAAGAGAGAATACAAATGTCTG
>Ga0098060_1000725_pt1 | contig 14198 bp, 21 predicted proteins | sample 21_taG_FD_77063 | JGI IMG/M metagenome (GOLD analysis project Ga0098060, IMG submission 77063) | Marine viral communities from the Subarctic Pacific Ocean - 21_ETSP_OMZ_AT15319 metaG | ecosystem: Environmental > Aquatic > Marine > Oceanic | place: Pacific Ocean | collected 2015-01-19 | reverse complement strand
TGTAGTTGATCGTCTTTTCACTTTTGTTCATGGCCTCTTTAATGCTAATGGCCATCCTCACCTGCACGTTCCTGTTGCCCCTGGTCTGTGCCCTGTTCTGTCTAAATATTCTTTCTCCACCTGGTCCACGTGTGAAGTTAAAACTGGTGTTGAAGTCCATGTCCCCACCTTGGAAACCCGAGAAGAAATCACCAAATATGTCCTCGTTGAAGAATGGATGCTGTCCGCCACCTGTGCCTGCATTGCCAAACTTACGCATGGAATCGTAGTCGTGTCGCTTCTGTGAATCCTTTAGTGTGTTGTGTGCTTCATTGATCTCTTTGAATTTTGATTCATCACCTCCCCTGTCTGGATGATGCTTTTTGGCCAGGTCCTTGAATGCCTTTGTGATGTCCGCACTGGTGCTTTGTTCATTCACACCTAGTACGTCGTAATAATTCATCATATGTAATATTATATAACAGAATTATTTACTGTCAATGCGTGGTAATTATTTTTTGATGTCTGTCTTTTTACCGTTGACGTAAAGTCCGAACCAGGCCGCACCTGCACCAACCACAACAGAAACAAATCCTGCTTGTGCGTTATTGGGGGCATCTAGTGCCATAAACCATTGCATGGTGTTGTAGAAAACTATACCGTACAATGCCATCATTATCCTCGGCACTGTCCTCCAGTTTGATAGGAACTGTGGCAATTCATCTCTTAAGAATACCCATATAGTTTTAATCAACTCCCAACCGTCCTTGGCGCCTTTTTTGACCATGTTGTCTTTTACTATTAATTTGTCTTCTTTTAGTTCGGCCATTATCTTAAACCTTCTATCTTGGCGTCTCTTTTCCTATGACCGTTCCATGCAACGAAACCACCTAATCTCAGTGACCAATATGCAAGTCTGTTCATTGTGTAGAAGCCATTAACGATGATGTTGATGTCTCTGAATATCTCATCTGCTCTCTTCTGTGTAAGTTCGCCCATCGTGTCTTTTTTGTTTTTCTTCAATAGTGTCTTGTATTTGTATGCGTAGTCGTGTACTAGTCCACCCATCAACAACACACCAACCGGCGAGAAGAAAGTTCTCAGAAACTTGGGAATACTCGCACCATCAAATTGGAATCCTGATGGTATCACATATTCTTCTCCATTGATATTGTATTTCCAGTCTTCTGTCAATACCCAGTTTCTTGTTGAAAGCAACCACATCACAATGCCTTTCCAAAAACCTTTTCCTTTTGTTGCTATCGGTACAGGTTGTAATTTAGGCATTCCTTTGTAGTGGAATTTTAATTTTGTTTTTGATCTTTTGTCTGTGAAATTGATTATCGCGGCTATGATAACAACAGCAATCAATACTGTCCATTGCCAAAATTTCATTGCTAATGTCATTATAAGTTCCATTTGCTCTCCTCTATAATATGACACTATTTACCATAAAATTAAAGATTTAAAATAGCGAAATGTTCTTTTTGTCTGGTTAAGAAATACTCAAAAGATTCAATACTGAAGTGAACGCCATCTCCATAGTGCTCGGGCTGTTCCTTAGGCCGCACAGAGGCAGGCATTTTCATAGCAAATGACATAGGATCAATGGGTATTTTCTTTGAAATATCTATGTAATCGGGCCATGCTTGAATACGTCCATCTCTAGCACTAGCAGGTGTAGGCGGGTTTGTGTAATCATAATAGGTAGTCCAGTTGTAAGGAATTTTAAGTTTCTCCAACAAAGACACAGCGGAGAAAATTTGGTGAAGGCTTTTATCCACAACATTTTGTCCGTTTGTAGTATCATACCAATATATAAATTGTTTCTTGAGAAATTCACTCTGCATCCATGATCCGATGTAACCACCACTGCTGACCCAATTTTTATAGGTTGTTTGTTTCTGATAGTAATAATCGGGCACGTGGACCTCCTTATGGAAAGGTAGATCTACCCTAGTCAATCCACTGAATTGTAGGTACACATAATCTGGCTTGCCGTTTTCTTCTATGTGTTCAAATAATCTTCCACAAATATAAAAGTTGCCAACTCCTTCCATAGACAAATTGATCCACTCATCGCCGTTGTTGATATATCTTACATCACAGGCATCAGGAGATGACGGATTAGGAATTTTTATTATTTTTTGTTTGTCTACCTGGAAGCCTCCAAGTTCTCTGCAAAATATTTGAAAGTTTGTATCTACAAAGTTACTGCACCCTATTGTAAGTATCTTCATTTACTCCAGTATTATTGCTTTGATTGACTTCTGGCCCATGTAAATCTCTGTCTCAGCCTTGGCCTTGATGCATTGATACTTAACACTTTCGTTGTATTGTCTTTCTGCTGTACGTTTACCTCTAAGGCACTTGGCCATCGACTCTTGGATTCTGTGTTCTTTGATCTCACCATTGACCAACATCAATAGTGCGAATACTGTCTCAATCATTAGTGTGAATCTCCATTACCGTTCTTGTAAACAATCTCTCTGTCAGCGTCTTTGAGTGCTTCGATGTTTGCCAGTGCTTTCTCCATCTGCTTGTTAAGAAACTCTATGTTGATCTTGTTGTTGGACATACTGTCCAGATGCTTCTGCATTCTCTCCGTAGTGGTGTAAAGGTCTTCTATAAGCATGAACTGTTCTATGTCCTGTGAGCTCTGTCCTAACTCACCTCTTGGATATTTGATTCTGAATTCGTTGTTCTTCTCTATGTCGTCTGTGAGTTTTTGTTCTGCGTGTTCTAGATCTTTGGTCAGTGATGCGTTCCTCATTTCCAAAAGTGTAATTCTTTCCACTAGACCAAAATATCCCCATACCCCAACCGCGACTGCGGCCAAGATGGAAAGTAAATTCCGCATAGGCATTGAAATAGATGTGTTATCACTGATCTTCATTATAGTAGTATTTATTTGGAATTACCAGTGTCTTCGTAGTACTTTTTGTATTCTTCCAGCAGATTGTTTGTCTCCTGCAGTTTCTGTCTAATCTGTGCGAAGTTCCTAGCAAGTACTTGGAAGTCCTTGTCAGTGATTCCGAACAGTACGGGGTCTATGCCCGCTTCTTCTAGTTTCTTGAACACCTCTTCTGCGTTCTCTGAAGTGATTATGATCCACTTGATCTCTTCCATCTGCAACGGAGTTGGCATATCGTAGTTCAACTTCTCCCTTGGTTTCTCAACAGAGAAGATCTTGATCTTCTTCTCACCACCTATGCTACAGCCAGTTAGTAATACTATCAATGCTATTGCAAATATTTTATTGAAATGGTACATAGTTGGGGTTGGCCAAACTTGGGCACTCTGGGTTGATTTGTGATTTTAATGTTGCTTTTAATTCTTCTTCTGTGTGTTCGGCACCTGATGCCAACTCGATACACCTTGCGGCGTTCACGCCACCTTTGTTCACGATCCTTTCGATTGCTTTGGTTCTGTCTATCGCTAACTTACCTATGTCTCTGTTTTTCTTTGTAAATCTTTTGTCTAGGTCTTGTAGATCTTTTTTGAATGTGTTTATCAACACATTAAGTTTCTTGTTGCTTTCCAGTATTGCTGTGAAGTCTTCTTTCTGTTGCTCCAACACTTTGTTCTGTTCTGTGATTGCAGTTTCCAGTTTGAGTTGGTTCGCTTTCAGTGTGGCATTGTCCGCACGTAATTTCATCACGTACACTCCTGCACCGGCAATACCAGTTATTAAAAGAACCGCGAATATCATTTTAATACTTGAAAACATAATAGTAGTATTTATTGTTGCGATCTTTCTAGGTCACAAGTCACACAATGGAATCCACCGCCCAATGTCCTCGATTGTCGCATGGGTAACTTAATGACATCAAATTTTGCCGCAATCAGTTTTTTAATTAAATCTTTTTGCAATTCGTCTACAATTATCGTTTCAGGATTGATCGAAAGCACATTCATCCCTATCCATTTTGAAGCCAACGGAAACAAGTGGAAGTCCCTAGGGACACAGTCTTCTACCCATATTATTTTGAAATCTTTCATAAAATCTGGTAAAGTGCCAGCCGTCAATCTCGAAGCATTGGCAATCACAGTATTTTTGTTACAGGACAGTAATGTAGAATCAATGTGCGTGATCTGGTGTTTAACCACTTGCCATTTCACAACTTCAAACTCAGTTCCCACCTGTTCCTGCAACCATGCCGCTCCGGCTTCGTTAGCAGAATGAGATAATGAGTAGACTATTTTGTCGTTAATTTTTAACAAATTGGCGGCATCAAACATTGGGTCATTTTCCGTTTTAGGACGAGGTGCCCTGATTATTTCACAATCCGCCTTCTTTAGGTCAGGATATAAATCCAGTTCTCGGCAACGGCTAGTGAATGGCGTTGGACATTCGATCACTAGGTTACCAACAGTGAACAGTATGTCTCTGGCCGAATAGGCCCATGTGGGTTTGTAGATTTGCGGCGTTACGACTTTGATGCCCGCACTTTCCATGGTGTCAGTTAGTCTCGATAAGTCCTCGGTGGCTTCTTTGATTACAACATCGGCCAAAGGTTTCTTTGTTAACTCTTCATCGAAGCCAGATGATTTCACTATGTTCTTGTCGAATTCGTTGTCACCTATAGGCCAAGAGAAATGATCTGTACTGCCAATCAACACAGACCTAAGTTCGCCGTATTCGTTATGAGTTGATACCTTCATTTCTGTCCTCGTATTTTTATTTTACTACAATCTGGATATTTCACAATACGTGGAAGATGGCTTTCTTTCTTCTTGTATTCTTCCAGTAATTTATTACACTCTATTGCATGTTCGATAGGCATATTGTAATGGTACCCGATATTAAATTCTTTTTGGTCTATCCATTTTTCATACCTGACGTCTCGTCCGTCATAGCTCATTTGTTTGAATGCATAGTATTCTTCAAGTGTACCACACAATATCGCCCCTCCCCTTTTATTGTCTAAAGGCTTACCATTCCCAAAACTTAAACACTGCAATTGATCAGCTCGATACATTTTAGGATGTAAGAGTCTGGCACTGTCCCATATTCTTGTTCCTCTAAAATTGTATTCTCCCAGCCAATGGTCATTATTGTATTTGAATTTTATCCCTAATTTGACTAAAGTCATAGGCACACTAAGATATGTATGGCAGGTAAAAGACTTGACTTTCTTCACTGCATCGTGTCTCATGCACATCTCAATGGCATGGGTGCAACAATCTGTGGCCACGGCATAAGGTGCGCCTGTAAACCCGGCCAGATTCTTTTCAAATGCTGATATATGATGATACATTATTTTTCAAGTCCGGTAATCTGCAAAGTGTACCTGTCCTGCTTACCAAGATTTGCGGCCATGTGTTCAGTGTTGTAGTTCCAACCAAAGTAAGAACCTGCTTCACCTGTGCATAACTTGTCGCCTATCCATAATTGATGTCCTGGGACACTGTCCTCAAGGAATACAATTATCCTCATGATCCTACTCTTGTCTCGTACCTGTTTATTTTTAATGAAAGTGATATAACGGTCTGCGTGCCAGGGTAATACCTGTCCGACTTCCATTTTCTGTACAGCCACGACGCATTCACGTAGGTTAAAATTTTCTGCTATTGCTGTAAACTTTTTTGGTAATTCATTACATATTGATGCACCAACGTTTTTGATAAGTTTTCGCCCAAATGTTTTAGTGGGATCACCTTTACGAAATTTCAGTTTCTTTAAGTCTCGTGTTGTCCAGGTTTTTTTGATTTTACCATGTCGCATAGTGCATGTATTTAAACATCTGTTTGAGATCCGAATATAATTTCAAGTGAAGTTTACTCAATTAAATACTCTATTAGATAGGAGAAAAAACTAATGAGTAAAGAGTGGATGTTAGAAAATGTTGGCAAGTATTGGGACAACATGACGTTGAACTATAATTTGGAAAAATATGATTTGCCAGGTTGGGCACTGAGAACAATACAAGAAAAATTCCCCCAGGTAAAGGAACTAGAAAAAATTCACGAAGTGCTGACCCCTCCACAAGTGGTCGAGTTACAGTTGTACGTCCAGAATGCATGTTCACGAAAGGACTTCATGGAGTTGTTTGATGCTTTCGTGGCCGAGTACGCACCACCTAGGATAGATAACAAGAGATACATGATACAAAGGCAAGGAACCCTTAGGGTAGTGATCCCAAATCAAACAAAGTCAGGAAGAAGGCTACAGTTCCACCAGGGTGTTTTTGTAGGGAACGGTAGAGGAATCAGAACATTTTGGACTCCACTGACAAAGGCAGAAAAAACCAATTCCGTTTTCTTCATAGACTGGGACAAGAGTCGTGAAATCACACAAAAGTTTTTGCAAGAAAAATGGACTTTAGACAAGTTTGAAGAAGTGTGTCTAGAGGCCGCGTGGCCCGTTGAACTTGTTCCTGGCCAGAGCCATTTGTTCTGGCAAGAGCATATGCATGGAAACATCAATAACGACGAGGGGTACACCAGGGTAGCGATAGACATGCGTATATTACTCGAAGGTGAGGAATACGATAGAAGATTGCCCGGCGGATTTGTAAGGATGCCAGGAGACCACATAGCGGATCAAAGTTTTGATTACACAGGTAAACATTTCATAACGTATGCAGGGTGGAATAGTGCGTACAGTAAAAATATTCCATTGCCAATGCAAAGGTCGGTTATAAATCAGTATTGTGAAAAATACAAAATTGAATATTCAAGTTATGAATTTGAGAACGAGCATGCCGATTGGCAACCAGCACTGGAACATTTCATCCAGAAAAAGCCTGACGGAATAGTACTGACAAGTATGTTTAGTCTCACAGACGATGCAGATAGAAGGGACGAATTGTTGAGCCTTGCATTAGAAAATGGCGTTGAACTACACTTCGCTAATGAACTTTGCTTCCTTAAAACAAAAGACGACCTTGAAAAAATAAAATATTGTTTAAATTTTGGTGTGCCTAAAAAAGGCAAACAGAGCTGGGAAGAATAATTTTATTGAATTAATCCAGGCTTGTAAACAGTTTTGCCATTTTCTTTCATGGCAGTAAGAATACTTTTCCTGTTTCCTTCTGATTTATATGACACGTGTACCCAACCCGAGTCGGGTATGCCTGGGGTATAGAATTCTAATATCAATTGGTCGAAGTCACAGTTGTTTTCAATCCATTTGGCTACATCATAGTTGCCTGTGCCTGGACACTCTATGTCCACCGCTTCTCCTTTACAGTGTTGTGACTTGCTGGATCCACCTACCGCTTCATTGAGTGCTGGTCCTCTGTATCCTGAATTGATTACTGTGACGCCAAAGTTCTCTCTGACCTTCTGTACCACATTTCTAAACAGTGCCGCCGCATTGGCAAGATGTTCTTCGCCCGGTGTGTTATCAAGGCCTTTCCTCGTGGCTGTCTGGCTCTTCGTGAATTCTGCTAGTGTGAAGTTTGCACTTAATCTCATAAATTTATTTATCATAATATACGCATATAAATACCATGCATGAAATTACTACTTACTGGGAGCTCAGGATTCATAGGTCAGCATCTATCACCCTCTTTAAATAAAAATTTTGATCTTCATCATCTAAAGAGTGATCTATTAGACCACAAAGCAGTGAATGAGGAAGTAGATTCTATACAACCAGATATAATAGTACATCTTGCCGCACGTACCGAAGTTGAAAAGAGTTTTTATGAACAGATCACTTTCAGTGAAATAAACTATGTGGGCACAGTAAATCTCATCGAAGCGGCATCTAAATTAAAAAATTTAAAAAACTTCGTATTTGCCAGCACCATGGAAGTTTATGGATGGCAACCTATATCGGATGATGTAGAAAGAGACATTATCCCTATAAACCACACAGCATTTGATGAGAACACACCACCAAACCCGAATGCACCGTATGCCGTGGCCAAATACGGTTGCGAAAAATACCTCGAATATGCTCATCGATGTTACGGACTTCCTTTCACGGCACTTAGACAGACCAACTGTTACGGGAGGAAAGACAATGACTTCTTCGTCACTGAACAGATTATTACCCAGATGTTAAAAAATCCTGATGAAATAAATTTGGGATATGGAGAACCTTACAGAAATTTTATTTTTGTAGACGATATGATGAGTGTGTGGCAGACTGTCATACAGAACTATAACAAATGTAACGATGGTAAGATTTTCACAATTGGACCCAACAATCCTGTTAAGATAAAGGATTACACCGATATGATTGCAAAGAAAGTGGGATGGAACGGGACGGTAAATTGGAACACAAAACCCAAGAGACCCGGAGAAATTTTTTGGTTAAATTCCAACTCAAACTTGATAGAAAAAACACTAGGGTGGACACACAAGGTGTCTTTAAATGAAGGTTTAGATTATACTATTGATGTTTGGAAAAACAAGTTAAAAAAATAACTTTAAATAGTAACATGGTAAAAGTTATAAGCAGAGCACCGTTAAGGATATCCTATGCAGGGGGCGGTACTGATCTAGAACCATTTCTCAGTCAATACGGAGGAATGGTAATAAACAGCACCATTAATCAGTTTGCGTACACAACGGTCGAAGAATGGCACAGTTGGGTTTTCACTTCCACAGATATTAATGAAGAAAAACGGTACCTAGTTCCTCCAACGGTGTATGATGACAGCAGTTCGCGTCTTTTAGTCAACACCTATATCTTTTTAAATGAAAAATTTAAATTGCCAAAAACACCTGTAAAAGTTGTAACAACATCGGACGTTTCTCCTGGCTCCGGCCTTGGAAGTAGCAGTGCTATCACTGTATCCTTACTCAGTGCCATGGCAAAGTTTTTTCATATAACAATATCAAAAAAAGAATTGAGCGATTATGCTTTTTACATAGAAAGAGAGCTTTGTAAGTTCCCCGGTGGCAAGCAAGATCAAACTGCAAGTGTTTTTGGAGGCTTGAAAAAATACGATTTTTTAAAAGATAAAACTAGTGTGAGTGACATCAATACTTCACAAGAATTCTTAAACACTTTAAACATTAACACGGTCCTTTATGATGCGGGTGCCTCGAGACCCAATGCCGATACTATTTTCCGTATAGATAACATAATCAACGATAACGTAGATAATTTAAAAAAGACCAAGACAAGCATAGATCAAACAATTAAATTAAGAGAAAATTGCATACTCATGTTGGAAGCGATACAGCAACAAAATTTAAAACAGATGGCATACATTTTCAACGAAAATTGGCAGATTAAGAAACTTATAAGTCCAACAATAACGACACCATTCTTGGAAGAGGTTTACAAACAGGCAATGCTGAACGGAGCACTGGGTGGAAAAATATGCGGTGCAGGTGGAGGAGGACATGTTATTTTCCTAGTAGAAATAGATCAAAGGGCTAAACTTATATCGACATTAAACAGCATGGCCGGTACAGTTGTTCCATTTAGTTTTAGTAACAAAGGCGTTGAATCATGGAACATGTAGAGAGAATCGAAAAGGGCTGGGGACATGAGTTGGTCATAGTAAATCATAACGGATACTGCGGAAAAATACTAAATGTCGATAAGGGAAAACAAACCAGTTGGCATTACCATAACTTAAAAAATGAAACGTTTTACTTAGAGTATGGCAAATTAAAAATATATTATGGTAGAGACAAAGACATCGAGAAGGCAAATATCTTAATAATGAATCCGGGTGATAAATTCAGTGTTCCTGAAGGGCTGATACACAGGATTTATGGTGTTAAAAAATCAAAGTTGTACGAATTTTCAACAACACATTACGACTCTGATAGTTATAGAGTGATAAAAGGAGATTAATGAGCGATGTAGTTTTGGTTACTGGTGGATTTGATCCTGTTCACAGCGGACACATCAATTACATACGTGATGCAAAAAGTCGAGGAGATCTCTTAGTAGTTGGCCTGCAATCCGACGAATGGCTTATAGCAAAAAAGACCACTTATTTCATGACATTTGAAGAAAGGAAAAAAGTCTTAGAATCCATCAAGTATGTTGACAAAGTGATATCTTTCGACGATAGCGACGGGACGGCTTATAACGCTATCCTTACAGTGAAAAATATGTATAACGAACACAGAATATTTTTTGCAAACGGCGGAGATCGGGCAATTGACAATGCACCTGAAAAAGAATCAAACATACCTGGCGTAGAGTACATATGGGGGGTTGGTGGTAATAAAACTAACAGTAGCTCGTCAATTTTACGGGCATACGTAGAAAAAAACAAATGATAGAATATAACAAAATTGAGAAGTTCCTGAACGGAGAAGCACCACACGGTCCGATGCCGTCGAGGGTTGACATCGATCTCACGAATGTATGCAATCAGGATTGTTTTTATTGTAACAGTGCAGACTTCAGAAGTAAATTTCTAGTCAGCGGACCCACGGATGGTTATTACAGATTAATAGACCAGTTATACGACTGGAAGGAAGTAAATCCCGACCATACTGGCACCCTGAATGAAATTGTATTCACAGGTGGAGGTGAGCCCACTGTACATAAGGATTATCATAAAATTATAGAACACTGTATTAATAAAAACTTTACAGTTCAAATGATTACAAATGGATCGAAACTACAAAAATTAGTAGATTATTTGCCAACAGAAAAAATTAAAAAAATAAAATGGATAGGGGTTGATATAGATTCAGCCATACCAGAAACATATGAAAAAATTAGGAAAAGTCTTACTAAACAAACTTTGTTCTATCGTATGAAAGATGCCGTAACAAATGCCTGTAAGAAAGGGTATGTGTGTGATATCAAAGTTTTGCTAATGGATTACAATACCTCTGATTATGAATTAGAGGCACTATTCAAATTTGTACAGGAAACGAAAGCAAACAAATTACATATGAGACCTTTCTGCGATTACGAAAAGAAAAAAGTTTTTGAGGTTGATAAATCTATGCAGGAAAAATTCGAAACTATGAGTAAACAATTTGGTGTTGAATACAGTTTGAATCTTGCTAGGTCAGAACCAAGGAAATATACAAAGTGTCATCAAATGTTTTTGTATCCAATCTTCGCTTCCAACGGCGACACTTTGATTTGTTGTGAGGGTAGGGGACAAAAACAGTACGTGATCGGAAACTGGCTAAAGTCAGATGTCAGAAAATTATGGTATAATGACAAACACATGGAGATATACAACAATACCGATGTGTCTTTATGTCCTCCTTGCACTCCTAACAAATGGAACAATAGGATACAGGATTCAATGAATGTTAATGTTTAACAATCCGGAAATTTTTTTTACCAGCCGCTTTTGCTAACTAGGGCAGACTGATCGCCCTTAGTAAAGATGAATTGGTTCTCGTTTGTCTTTGTGATGTCGTATGGTCCGAAGTATTTTGTAAGGTGTGTGCATTCAGCAATAGAATCCATATCTATTTTGAATGCTTTTGCTTCTTTCATTATTTCATTTGTTGCACCAAACTTGTGCAGTTCAAATTTTAGATCGTGTCCAGCACCTGTTTTCTTCACTGTCATTATGTTTTCTGCTATCCTGCATTCCATCATGTCATATTTGTCAAAGAAATGCCTTGCTTCACTTACTTTCATTTCGTTAATCCTTTGTTCGTATGCTTCAGGTGTTGTTGGTATTGCTTCTCCCATTGTGTCTGCGGAAACTACAGTTGGATTTTCTCCTTTATGATAGGTATATGTGAATTCGTCTATGTTTGTTAGTTTTTTCAAATCTTCTAAGAATGAAATGATCTGTCCGACTACTTCTGGCGTCCTCGCAAACTCTATGAAAACTCTGTGTTTGCCATCTTCCAATGTTCCGGGAGTGGCATCAGCATCAAGCACACTCTTGTAACCTACTTCTGCAAAACGTTCAAGATCTTTTGCTGGAGCGGATCCATCAACTATAAATCCAAGAACTAAAATATTCTTGTCTTCACCCATTTTGGATTTGTATTGGTCAACTGAGAATTTGTTGCTGACAACACCGTCTAAATCCCCGGCTTTTAAACCTTCATTAACTAAGTTCATCTGTGTTACCTAAATCTGTAGATGGTTCGTCCTGTGTTTCAATCTCGTCCTGGCCGTGCTTCATGTTTCCAATTAAGTTCTTTGGCATTTTGATTTCAACAACCCATATGTCATGTGCGTCGATCTTACCTTTGGTTGTGCCTGGTCTGTAATCTGCTGGAGTTTTAATTTGCCTAGGTTTTAATAATTCGTCTTTCCTGTAAGATACTTTACATCCTTTGTCTAGCAATCTCTTGCCGCCTGCCGGATCAGGCATCTTGTCTGCTGGCCACATAAATGAACATGTGACAAAGTGTCTGGAATCAATCGGACCTGAAAGCAACTCGCCATCTTCCCAATTCTTGAACACATACACATCTAACTCGTCTACAACCCTTTCAAAATCCTTTAGGGCGCCTAAAGTAGGCCCTACTGCGTACAGTGTTTGTACGTTTTTGATTATGTCTAATACATCATGCATAGTGCTTATTTATCCTAAATATCTGTGTTGTAAAATATGCATACTTAATTTGGAAATTTGATAGTAAGTAATTATACATGAGTCGAAAACAAAGACACATCAAATCACAATCAAACACAACCTATGAGGAACCTTATGTTATCATCAAACGGCCTACAAATGCGACCTTTATTCCAACGGAAATTATGGAAACTAATGAGGAAGAAACGAGTGTACGACAAGCGTGTGAGCTTGTACATGCAGAACCAAAATTGGCTTAGGATAAGGAAACAGAAGGATAGACGTAGACGTAGAGTATTGACTAGATTATGGAAGGCAAGCCAATTGGCTTTATTAAAAAGAATGTACAGTCAAACTATTTGATGAATTGATCTAACATATTTCCATAGGTCTTATGGAAATGTTTATATACTGTATCGTAAGCAATATGATCAACTAGATTTGGCTGACCAGGAACCTCGCATTTTAAGACTTCTTTATCGACAAGGTCTAGCACCACCCCTGATTGGACTAACTTACCCGGACCAATATTTTTCTTAGAAAGTTCTATGAGCTCGTCATATGTGCCCTGCATGTTTAGGCTGTACTTTACAATGAGGTATCTTTTTTTGTTGTGCTTACTACCCATTGCTCAGCCTCGCGAGTTTGATCATAACACTTGCCAAATTTATTTCTGGATCTGCAACAAAAGAATGGTCGACCAATCCTTGTTTTATTATCAACACTGCCTTGTCTTGGTTATCCTCGTCTGTTGCAATGATTTCTAAATTATCATACAGCCATCTGTATATCTCCTCACACTCCTCTGGCCTCGCCTGGGCACAAACAAGTTTCCTTGCTTCTTGTATCTTGCCCTGCTTGAACAGATCCACCATCTGCAGTCTGTAGTCCTGTTGTCCCGAGTCCCCCGATGCCGGTGGCATCAGTTTGCCATCCCTGCAATTCTGTTGCAACATGTTGATACACTTACGCATATCTGGAAAACTTGCTTTTACATATGTGTCTAATATCTCTATATCAGGAGTTATGCCTTCCTGTATTAGTATCTCACATGCCCTTGCTGTGAATTCAGTCTTGTCAATAGTCTCCATGTGGAACCCTTGGCATCTGCTGTGTAGTGCAGGAATAACTCTGTTGGGATAGTTGCAAGTAAGTATGAATCTTGCTGACGTGTGATACATTTCCATAACTCCACGCAACGCCGCTTGACCGTTTGGACTCATGTAGTCTGCCTCGTCCAGCAACACATACTTGTATGCACCAAATGGCATGATCTGTACGAATGAATTGATCTTCTCTCTTACAGTATCGACGGAGTTTTCCCTCGAAGCATTTATTTCTAGTATGTCATAACTGCTGACATCCAGTTCTCCAAACAACACCTTCGCCAATGTGGTCTTGCCCACGCCTGGTGCACCACTCAATAACAAGTGTGGGATCGCTTTATCGTCAATCCAAGATTGTATCTGTTGTCTCTGTGCTTCGTCTCTGACCACGTACTCCTTAAGAGTCTTAGGTCTGTATTTTTCTACCCATAAATCTTTCATTTACGTAACCATTTCCTTGCCGCTTCTATTGGATTCTTTAATCCGTCGTATGTTGAATCAATAAACTTAATATGTTTATAAAGGCTTTGTGACAGTTTGTCAACAGTGTTTTGAAGTTTATCGATTTTTTTATTAATTTCTTCAATTTCCTTTTTAGTCATCACAAAGCCTGTTATATTATTTTTTATATTTTGCCGCTTCTTCAGATCCACCTGTTGCAGTACCTTTACTGTAACTG
>Ga0098060_1000724_pt1 | contig 14214 bp, 11 predicted proteins | sample 21_taG_FD_77063 | JGI IMG/M metagenome (GOLD analysis project Ga0098060, IMG submission 77063) | Marine viral communities from the Subarctic Pacific Ocean - 21_ETSP_OMZ_AT15319 metaG | ecosystem: Environmental > Aquatic > Marine > Oceanic | place: Pacific Ocean | collected 2015-01-19 | reverse complement strand
TACTTGAATTGTGAAACTATTACTGTCTCCATCAAACTCAAAGAAACCTGTCAAACTATCAGCAAGAATATCTCCTAAGAACTTATTAGTATCACCAATTTGATTGATGTCTAATGTCATACCTGTTCCATCTAAATCAAAAGGTGTTAAAGTTCCTGCAACAGAATTTAAACCTCCAATAATATTAGCAGAACCCAGTTGTTCTAAATCAAGATTTGCTGTTGCACCAGATTGTTCAACATATATTTCATTATCTGCAGCGTATATACCTATCGATATAAGAGCCACAAAACTTAGTATTATTTTATTCATATTCCCAATAGCCTCTATCTATTCCTGTATTTATTATATTTAATACTCCTGTTTCTATTGCTTTTTGTAAAGCTATAGAGACAGATTCATTCTCAGCTACACCACCTTCTATTTCTACCAGCTCTGTTTGCTGCTCAATAAAACGAAATATATCCTGAGAAATACTTGTTGATAAAATGCTTTTGGTTACAAGAGTTTCCATTAACACTTCACCAGTTGACACCGAAACTAATCTTAACGATATAGTAACTGTGTCTTCTCGGTATTGTTTACTATTACCTATCCCTAAGTATCTAGCACCAATACCACCAGATTTTAGATTAGCCTCATAAGAGACTACTCCACCCTGAACTAATAGCCCTGCAAAAAGCAAAGGCTTCATCTTGTTATCTTCTTCAAACTCTTTACGAGTACTACGAATTAGTTGTCTTTCTTTTGTAAGGTCATCTAAACCTACACGTTCAACAACTCTAAAAAATTTTCCACCAGATGTATGTTTAAAAGCTCTAATTAAAAAAGCTTCTGGAGCTTGAGTAATAGCTGTACTAAACAAAGCAAAAGTACTATTGCTTCTTCGTTGCCCTGTTAAGTCTTTAAAGCTATTAGGATATATAGCTATAGTAGGCTGTACTTTGGCTGCTGGTAAATTTCTTAATGTTTCTGATTGTAGCTCTAGGGTAGAAGGAGACTGTATTTTTTTTGTTAATACTAAGTCATCATTCTCATTTAGAACAGCACAACTAGAAAGTAAAACTACCAATAGGCAACTGAATAACCGTGACATTTCCATCTGCATCCGTAATTGTAAGTGTTATTATATCACCATCACTTGTATAAGAAATGGTATTACCTTCAAGTTCTATAGTTCCTTCTGTGCTAGGATTTTCTCCGAATAAATTTTCTACTAACTGTCTAGATAATTGTGCATATATTCTAGACTCTAAATTTCTTATAAATCTTGCGAGTGTTGTGTTCTCCTTGTCTCTTTTAATTTGTTCTTGTAAAGCTTTAAGTTCTTCTTTAATTGTCATCTTACGATTAAACTCTTGATTTTCTATTGTAAGATAATGTGAGCTAGTATTATTACCATTAAAAGATGGTGATTTAAATTTATGCACCATCTCATCTGCAAAAGCTGCGTTAATAAAAAACATAGACATCATCATAAATCCTAATACACATACTTGTATTATAGAAGCAATAGTAATTTGTGTCATAGGATGTATGTCTTCAATCTTTTCTTTGGTCATCTCTATCTGCCTTTGCAATTTTATCTATCTCTATAAGGTTTGGTGCTCCTAATAAAGTTTTAAGTAGAACATCCTGTCTAATACTTTGATTATCCATTGCCCTTACTCTATCAATTAAACTAACTATAATACCATATTGACTATCTAGTTTAGTTGATACTCGTTCTTCCATAGTATCTAAACTAGCTTGTACTTTATCATCTAAAGTATCTAGCTTTGTTTCCATGCCATCAATAATTCTATTTATAAGTTTCCATATAAACAAACCTAACCCTAACGCTGCTGCTATTGGGAAACCTACCTCGTTTATTAAACTTATAAATTCAGCCATTCTTTATACCTAAAATAATCCTTACGTTCTGGACACCAAAACCAGCCTTTAGGATGTGTTGTTTCTTCTTCTGTCTCTTCTTTTTTTGTGTCCTCGTACCAATGACTTCCACCATCTTCCATTAGTCTTTGTTGGTGTTTGAAGCACCAAAGTAAAAGCTAATAACAGCACTAGCAAGACCACCAAGATAGCCTAGTACTAAATTAATTAGAGCTTCAGAGTTCTGCTCTGGTGGTTGAAGGGTAACTAAAAATATATAACCCATAAATCCACCTACTACAGATATACCCATAATACGAGCTGTCCAATCTTTGCTAAATTTACTTCTAGCATCTTGACCATCAGCTACTTCTAATTTAAATACATCAACGTCAAGCTCTTTCATCTGTACTTCAAAAGCTTGTTCAGCTTTTTTTAGCTCAAGCATCTGTTCAGGTGTAGCTTCTTGTACTGCTTTCTCTATAGCCTTTGGTGTATTAGGTACTCCCAATACATCAGCAATCATATTAGCTGCCATGCCTCCCATTGGTCCACCTAATGCAGTTCCTAATGTAGGAGCAACAGCTCCAACTATGTTTTTTAATAAACCTTTCATTTCATACTCCTAGTACCATATTTTGTAATTCAACACTTCGTCTACCTACTTGACCAAACCAACGACTGTCTTCCATTTGTGCAGCCATTTCTTTCCAGTCATGTCTTCGACAAGCTCGTAACATATTTTTAAACTTAGAAAGCCTAGAGCCTCCAAGATTAAAACACATATTAACTAATACATGTTGGATATCTTCTGGTAATCCATCCCAGTCTTCGTTTATTCCAAATACATGTTTAGCTTCTATGTAATGTTTTTTAAAATCTTCTTCGTAATACATATCTACAACTTCTTGAGATACTTTAGTTCCTACTTTCCAATCATACTCAGGGTCTTGTGGTTGACAAAGATGTCCTATACCTAGAGTTTTATAGCCTAAACTATCTTCATAGATTTCAAGGACCTCACCTTCGTGTCGCTTTATTTGTTCTTTGCATTCTTCTACATTCATTTTAACAAATCCTCCATTTGTTTAGATATCCCTCTCTCTTCCTCATCTTTCATTACTGAACCTGCTTGTTCATCATAAGGCACTCCTGTCATCCGGTCTTGTCTTTCGTCTGGTTCTATTCCTACTTTAGGCACATCATAAACTAATCCACCTTTAGCATAATAATAAACTCTTTTATCTTTTTTATCATCATCTATTTTTTTACCTTTGTCTAATTCTCTACCAAATTTACGCATGGCTTTTCTAGTCTCAGAAGGTAACGCTTGATAGAAAGGTACGTTTTGTACACCAACTTCAGCAAAGCCTCTTCTAAACAACACAGCATCTATAGCATCTTGTGGTAGTGGACCAGCAAAAGTTTTAAATACTCCAGCAACTGCACCTACATCTCGTTCACTATCTTGAGCATATTTATATGCATAATCATAAGGACCTAAACCACCAAATCTTCTGACAGCTTCTAATATTAATTCACCATCATCTTTCTTTTCACCAGTTTTATAGTCATATAAATTTTCACCTTGACTTCTTAGTGTATTTCCTAAATGAGCAATAGCACCCATAACTAAAGTTGTCATTGCTACTTTAGGCATAACCTGTGCTGGATTACTGTAGCTTTCGTTTACATATCTTTTTAAGATTGTATTACTAAATACTGTAGGATATCCAGCAAACTGTACTAATAGTTGTGCACTTGGGTTTGAAAACCACAAAGGTCTATTAGCTTCTGCAGTACTTGGGTTTAAAATAATTTCTTTAGAAAATCTATTAGCTCCTGAAGTAAGTTTGTCCATATAAAAATCTTGTGACTCTGCTAAACTTTGACTAAAGTTTCCATTACTATCTAAAGATTTTTTATACCAATCTATTGCTTCTTGTTCATCAATACCTAAATCATTTAACTGGTCTCTATAGTATCTAGTAGTAGATGTTCTGTTATCACCAGTTAATTTAATTAATTTTTTACCACTTTGATGTTCATACAAAGCTTGTGCTCTTTGTTTAATTAATCTTTTACCTGTAGTAAAAGCTGCAAGTTGCACAGACTTTGTCCATTGACTTAGAAACGTAAGTTTAAAAAATCCATTAGACATATTTTTAATTAAAGTATTATCCATAGATTCGCCAACTAAACCAGCTAATCTTTCTTGTACAGCTTGTTCTAATCCTAACCCTGTTTGATATAACTCTTTCCAATCAGCATCGTCTAGTTCTTTTAAACCTGTAAAAGAATCTGTATTTTTAGTAGTTTTACCTTGTAATCTTTTAATACTTCTAACTGTTTTATCAAGATTATTTCCTACTTCTTTACTTATTGATTTAAATATATCTACAGTTACTTGTGGAGCATCTTTAATACCAGCTCTACTATAAAGAATAAAAGGTTCTGTAATACTTGATAAAGTTACAAACGGAAGATGAGCCATTTGCTGTGATAGTTTAAAAGCATCATTCATTATAGAAGCTTTTTTATTTTTAATTCTTGGAGTTTCAATACCAGTAACACGTTTATGCATGTGACGTAGACTATCAGCTACCTTGTCGGCTTCTAGAATAGCTTCTTCTTTACCCATTCCTCGTTTAGTACTAGCAGCAATTAACTCTGCACGTATAGGGTCTATAAAGTTTTTATCAAAATCAGCTAAAGATTTACCAAACTTTTCAGTCCTGGCAATTCCTTGTGATAAATTTGTAAAATAATCTTCTAAAATTAATTCAACATCGTTTTCTAAAAAGTCTGCAATTTCATTATCATCTAAATTTTGAAAACGTCTAGACTGAATAAATCCTGTACGACTACCTGTTTGATTTGCAGATTTTAATTCAAATGGAGTAGATTTATATTCTAACATATCATCTACAATTTGTTTAGCTTTCATCTGTTGTGATAGCTCAATAACTTCAAAGTCTGACATACTACCATCCTTATTTAAAGCATTAGCTTCAGCCTCAAAATCTCTACCAAATGTATTTCTATCTACACCTTGGTCTCCTTTAGCAAATCTTTCTACATCATCTTTAATTTCTTTACCAGCTTCATCAAAAGTTTTAATTGGAGTCTTTTTATTATTAGGAGTTGCGTGTCCTGCTTTAATTAATAATTGTTCAAACCTATCTCTGTTTTTCATAAGATAACTATAGTTAAACAATCTAGGTAAATAACCTGCTGTATATCCTGTAGTATCTAAAAATAATCCAGACTCTTTACCTTTTTTATAACCTTCATCTATTAAAGTTTTAATTTCTACATATGCATCTAGTACATCATCATTAACTTTAAACTGTCCTTTGTACGTAGAGTTTCTTAAATTTTCAGCATTAGTTACTGTAAGTTTTTCATCTCTTAACATCATAGCTAATTGGTCATTAACATTAGTTTCAAGTTTGTTACCAGTTCTTAAACCTAAGAAATTTTTAATGCCCATACGGTCTAATTTTTTAGTAGCTTGTTGTAACCCACCAAGAAAATATCCGTGATATTCTTGTAATAATAAACCATAAGATTTTTCTTTAGGTCCTTTTCTGCCTTTATCAAACAAAGCAGAATCATAATCATATCTAAATCTTCCTAATAAATCTGCTAAAGTTTCTGAATCTTTTAGTTTGTTTATAAATTCAGTAGTAGGTTTACCAAAAGATTTACTTAAAAACCAATATAAACCATCTGTTGAATTTTCTATTATATCTTCTCCTTTCTTTTTTAAAGGATTTATTTTATTTAATACTTCACTTGCTTTTAATCGAGCTGTATCAAATATAGAATCTTCTAAAACTTCTTCTCTTGTTTGAGCATTAGCTGTTTTGTCTATTTCGTTTTCGTTAGTATGTTTGTATGTTTTATCGTTTAAGTATTTAGAATTTTTAATAGCACTTACACCAGCAAGTCCTCCACCTATACTACCACCAAGTATACCACCTAATGCAGTAGTACCTGCTATGATTCCTAAGTCTATTTCGTCTCTAGCACCTAGGTCAATATCTATATCTTGTAAAAAATATTCGTGTGGTCCAGCCCATAAAGCACCTTCAACAGCACCTACTTTTGCACCGGCTTTTGCAGCCTTTGCAACTTTAGCTTTTCGTAACGCTTTTCGTTTAGCTAACTGCCTAGCATTTCTTTTAACACCTTCTCTAGCAGCCATAGTTAATGCACCTCTAGCAGCAAACGAAGCTCCTAGTGTTGGTCCTGCAAATATAGCAGCTACAATATTTAGTGGGTCAGTCAATGTATCTACAGCAAAGTCTTTAACAAAATTAAATCTTTCTTTAAAACCTGATAGTTCTGCATTAGCAAACTGGTCTCTTAAGTATACATAGTCAGCAGCTTGTTCTTCTGTCCAACTATTTGTTTGTACAGCTCTGACTGCTGCTGCACTTAAACTGTAATCTGAGTCTCTTAAGTATTCAAAGATATCGTCATCTTCTCCAATACTTTCTAAAAATCTATTAGCAATCTTAGCAAACTTAGGGTCGTTCTCAAGTTGAGTTAAAGTTTTTTTACCACTTGTAGATACATTTGGAGAGTAGGAAGAAGGTTGATTAGTAGATATAATTTCATCATACCCAGTAACAGTTCGTTCTTCTGGCTGTGGTGTTTCATCTTGTAAAAAATTATTATATTCTAAAAGACTATCTTCTTCTTCTTTACGTTGCTTATCAGCTTCTACATAGTTTAAATAATCTTGTAATTGATTTGGCATATTAATCTCTACCTAGTAATGATTTAACAGTTTGTTTTGCTGCTGAAGAATACCTACGATTTTTAAAATTAAATTTAGCAACATGGTTTCCATAAGCATCTCCTGTGTTCCAATTATCTTGATAGTATTGACCCCAATCATCTTCATTAACCGGTATAGGGTCTTCAATTCTTGATAAATAAGCACTTGCCATTAATGCATGTTTTAAAGGTATTTGCATATCTTCCGGATTATAATTAATTAATTCATAATTATCTTTATCAATTACTTTTAACTCACCACCTATTTTATTTAAATCATATTCTGAACCTAATGTTTCAATAATCATTTGATTATATTTAACTACAGATTCTCCTACACCATCAGCAGTTATAGGATTTAAAACTCGTTTAACTTCTAAGATTGATTCGTTTGGAATCATTTGTGTAAATCCTGTAGCTCTGTTAGGGTCAGTTCTAAAAGTATTTTTATTTGTTCCAAAATCACTTTCATAATTAGAAAAAGCTTTTAACATAGTTCCTCTTCTATTAATAATATTTTGTGGTTGTGTACTAATAGACACAGCAATATCTATTGCATCTGAAACAACATTTTCGTTCATTTGGTCTGGAGTATAGGGTCTAGACAAAGACTCTATTCTAGAATTACTTAGTTCTTCGGTGAACTGTTCTGGGTCAGTCGACTCTTTTTTTTTTAAGTAGTCAGCTACTGGAGTATTTAGTGGCATAGGTGTATACATACCTTGACTACTTCTCATCATTATTCTATTAAATTCTTCTCTATCTTCTGCCATTGCTTGTAAATAATCTAGTTGACCCATGCCTCTAGGATTAGGAACATTGTTAAATAAATTATCTAAAGTTTTTTGTTTTGCTGCATCACTTAATTTAGTAGAAGGAGCTTCTAAAATTTTACGAACTGTTTGGTCATATATAACTGTTTGAATTTTACTATCTGCAGTTGTATATTCTTTTGTAGGTCTAAACTTATCATTACCTTGTGCATCTACTACAACTTCCATCCTACTAGTACCTATTAAAGCATTAAAAGCTGAAGATGGTTCATAGTTTTGGTCAGATAATCCTTTACTAGTATAACTAGAATCCCAACTACCAAAAACCATTTCTGTTTCTGCATTAAAATTTTCTTTAGCTGTAATAGCTATAGCAAATTGATTAGCAAACTCAGGGTCGTTCATTGATACTACAAATTTTTCTAGTTGTTCTGGACTAGTAGCAAAAGGAGCATACAAATCTTTAGCAACACTTGGGTCTTCTCTAAAACGTAATGCTAATGCTGTTACATCATTAAAGAATTTTTTATTAAGAGCAGCATTTTCAGGGTCATTCATAAATTTTTGCAGTACTTGAAAGTCTTCTTCAACTATTAAAACTGAAGGGTCTTGTTTTCTACGTTTGTAATCAAAACCTAACCTATCTACGCCTATATTTAATAAACCATCTGCATCAATACTTTCAGGGTCAGACTGACCTACAAGACTTTGCATTTCACCAAAAGTTATTTTAATAGCTTCTTGTAAAGGAGCATTTTTTTCTGCACCAGCTTCTTCACTAAACCTTTTTGGAGCTGCTTGTACATTAGCAATAGCTCTATCAACAATAGGAATCATTAAACCTTTTAAATCTAAACTTTCTAATACTTGTGATAGTTTAGGATTAGCTAAATGTTTATCATCTATTTTACTAAATAAATTTACTCGACCTTCTCGTTCTGCTTTTTTACCAAGCCTTCCAAATACAGACTTAATACCACCAATCAAACCTGACTGGTCTCTATATTGTCTTTGAAGTAATTTATAATTTTCAGCTTCATAATCTGTAAGCTCAAACTCATCAAGCCCTACACCTTTTTGAAACAATTCTAATCTGTCATAATCTTTATCTTTAAATATACCAGCTAATTGTGTTTCAAAGTTTTTATATCTTTCAATTCCATTATCATCTTTTTGAAACATGTGAGTTGCAATAGCTTTAATAGATTCGTCTGTTACTCTTTTGTATCTTCCAGTATTTCTAAAACTATCCATATCAGGAAAAACAGCAGCTAATTGTGTATCTACATACTTACCCATTTTAGCTTTCATATCATTACGATATACATTATCTTGCATTAATAACTCAGCTCTTTCTTCTGCAGTTTTATCAGTATGAAAGTTTTCTGGAATAGAAGGTACTAAACGAGATAGTACATTAATTTGCTGTGCTTGTGCTTTGTTATCTCTAGCTTCCCAAGTCTTAGCAGCTTCTAATTCTTCTGTTCTTCGTTTGTAAGCACCTTTAAAAATAGCTTGACCAGTAAGCATAAGTGCTAAAGCTTGTTGAACTCTATCTTGTTTCTTAGCTCGTTTAGCTGCTGCTGCTGCTTGGTCAGATTGTCGTTGCAATAAAGAACCACCAAGCTCTTCAATGCTCATATTTTTGTAATTACTCATTATATCGCTAAAACTCTCAGCCATATCTAAACTCCTGTTTTACCTAGTAAACTTTCTTTTTGTTGCATAGCAGGTCTACGTTTTTGTAGTATACTTTCTTTTACTTTACTCATATCTAAGTCTGCTAATTTTTGTTGTATTTCTCCACCGACTGAAGCAGGGTTAATATTTTTAACAACTGCATCTTGAAATCTACCACCAGCACCTATAAAGTTTTTAGTTGCTTCTCCATCTTCCATATTAGTATCAGCATTAAACTCATCGTTAGGTTCTGGTTCTGCCTCTCCGGGTCTGTCAAGTGTTGGTCTAATACCTACTTTTTCTGCAATAGCTAATAACATATACATAGTAGGTTCTAATAGTTGTAACATCATATCAGGATTAAACTTACCTTTTTGAAATCCTGTCATTAATAACATCTGAGCTACATCATCAATAGGAGTACCTTCAGCCATCATGTCTGTAACTGTAGCTAAATTTTTATCTTCAAGTAATCCTAAGAATATTTTTTGTGTAGCTTCTTTTACAGAAGTCATTTGTGGAGGTTGTTCCCAAGGATAAGGTTGTTCTTTAGAATTAGTAAGAGACTGACCGGGAGTATGTCTCTCAAAAATATGTTCCTCTGCTCCTTTTGCTATTTGGTCTTCCATTAATTACTCCTATGCAGTTGCCAGTTTTTCTATTACATCTTCGTAAGTAGTACCATAACCACCTACATCAAAGCCAGATACTTTAGGACCCTGTATGTTCATAGACATTAAGAACTGGTCATTTAAATCTTTACCTATATCAAAAGTTGTAGTATCAATAAAGTTTGCAGGTTGTGTTACACTATAGTTTGTTCTGTTTGCAAGACTATCAAGCCCTACATCTGTAAAGTAATCTGCTTTATCTTTTTTAACTCTAGCGTTGTAAGCAGCTATCTGAGCTTCTCCTTCCATTTGAGTCATGCCATATGTACTTAAAGCTCCTACTTTTTTATAAACACCTGCTTCTTTACTATCACTTATATATTCTTTAAAACTTTGGTCGTCTTGTCTACCATCAAACACACTATAACCATCACCTTGTTCAGCAAGTTTCTTTTTAGTCATATCTAAATATGATTTAGAAGATTTATCAGTAATAGTTTTAAAAGGTTTGTCTAATAATTTTCCATCATCACCACTTTTGTACCATTCAAATCCATCATCTGTAGCTTTCTTAGTTAAGCCTTCAATTTCTTTTGCTTCAAATTTATTAACATCTCTTATAAATTTATTTCTATTTTGTATGTTTTCTAAGTTTGTCATGCCTGTTGGGTCTTTAGCTACCCTAGAACCAAAGTCTCCAAAGTTTTCTGATGTAGGGTCATCAAAGCCAACTTTAGTTTTAAACTCAGTTCCAGTATCTATATCTTTTAAAATACCATCTTTAGTAAATGGGTTATCATCTGTAAGTAAATTACCCATATCATCTTTTAAATTAACAGTAGACTTATCAATAAATCCTCCAGTTGCATCACTTACAAAATCTCTAAATGCACTACCCATTCCTCGTGCACCTTCTTTCATAAATGGTTGACTAACTTTGTTCATACCAAATTCAATAGCATCACTTACTTTATTAAACACAGTACCTACTCCTTCTTTAATCCAAGTAGCACCTTGTTTAATTTTAGAACCTACGTTCATAATAAATTTACCAAACTTGCCCATATGTCCAAGCCATCCTGTCAGCATATTACCTATGCCCGGAAGTAGAAAAGATAAAGCAATAGAACCTAATGGACCTAACTTTCCAAAAGCTTTAGCAACTTTACCAAAACCTTTTTTAATAGCTTTGCCTATTTTCTTAAATACTTTTTTTATTTTCTTTCCAACTTTTCTTAAAAATCCCATGTCTTTTTCCTATATTAATCTAACCAACCATCAACTAAACTTTTAATTGCAGTCAGGTTTGTGTTCCAGTTACTTTCTTTAGAAGCTCCTGTCTCGTTTCCTAGAGCAGCAATTAACAAAGAAGCTTTACGTTGTTCATCGTTATCCCACCTTCTAAAGTTAAAGTCTGCTTGGTCTCTAAGTTCTTGCCATAAAAAGTTTTGTGCAGAAGCAGCTAGTCCAAATGCATTCTGTGCATTCTGTTGATTAACTGCATTTTGTGCTGCAGTATCTACTGTATTAGCTTGTCGTCTCCATGCTACATTACTTTGTGCTATAGCTGTTTCATTTGCTGTATTAAACTTTTCTTGCTCAAAAGATTGTGCAGAATTAAATTGACTTACTTGTGTATTTAATTGTGCTTGTAATCTTGCAGCCTCTGCTTCGTTACCAACCCTTCTAGCTTCAGCAGCATTCTTTTGAGAGTTGTTAAATTGTTCCATAGAGTTAGTTTGAGAAGTATTAAACTGACTCATATTAGCAGCCATACTAGCCATAAACTGGTCTGTTTGATTTGCACTAGTAGCATTGAATTGTTCAGCAGCATTTAGTGCAGCTTGGTCAGATAACAATCGTTGCTGAGCCTGTTGAGCTTTCATCATGTTAGCTTGTTGATTATTATTAAGATTAGCCATATCCATTGTTAAAAAGTTTTTAGCGTTTTCAACAGCTAGTCTTTCTCTAGTATTTAAATTTGCAATATCCATCTGAGCCATAGCTGTAGCTTTTTGCATAATAGCTTGTTGTTCAGCATTCATGTTCTGTATTTGTACAGTCTGCATAAATTTACTGTTAGCTAATTCTACTTGTTGCTCAGTTGTAAACTTAGCCATATCCATGTTAGCAACCATACCAGCATTTTGCATAGCTCTTTGTTGGTCAACATTAAGTTGGGCTACACCCATTGCATTTGCCAACTTAGAATTATTAATGTTCGTATTCATCTGAGCATTAAGATTTGCTAATTCAGTTTGTTGAGCAGCACTTAAGTTTTCAGAACTTGCTTGATTAAGAGCTGAAAGATTTGCTAACTGCATCTGTTGTTCGTTAGATAAGTTAGCTAATTCCATCTGCTGTTTAAATCCAGCGTTCTTAGCTAAGAAATCTGCAGCTACTTGCATCTCTGCTAGTTTAGCTTGATTCTCTGCATTCTGATTAGCTCCTTCAGTTTGTGCTTCAATTTGTAGGTTAGCTAAATTTACTTGTTGTTCGTTTCCTAAATTCTGTGCGTTAATCGCTTGTGCTTGTTGTGCATTTAAAACTGCAGCATTTTGTTGATTCTGCAAGTTTTGCATTCTAGTCTGCTGTTGTTGGTCAGCAGTTGTCATTACAGCTTGTTGTCTAAACTGACTTTGCATTGTCTTCATTTGCTGAGACATCTGTGCAGTTTGACTAGCAGCATCTTGTCTGTTTGCTAGATTCTGTAATCTTAGTTGTTGTTCTTGGGTAGACTCTTGTAAGTTTGCTTGTTGTTGATTACTTAAATTTTGAGCTGCTCTAGCTTGTAAAGCTTGTGCGTTACTTTGTGCCATTGGCATAGCACTTTGTATAATAGCATTAAAGAGTGAGTCTCTACCTACAGTAGATACACTAAGACCTCTTTGAGCCATACCAGCATTAACTGCATCAACAGCAGGTTTAGCCCATGCAGGTATGTTACCATCTTCCATACCACCCAGTAAGCTTTCCATCTGTGAAGATACTAAAGCTTCTGTAGGTAAAGCAGCAACTGCAGCCTGTACTTCTACATCTTCACTAGCTATCTGAGCTGTCATAGTTGCAGGGTCTTCTACAATAGCAGCAGCAATAGCATCAGGTATATTAGCAGTTTGAGCTATCATAGATGCAGCAGCACCTTTAGCAGCTTGTCCTGTTACTGCTCTAGACTTAGAAGCTTCATAGCCTACTGTGCCTATAATCTGTGCAGAAGTAGCATCATCAGCAGGAGTACCTGTAATAGCAGCTCTTTCGTTCTTTTCAGCTTCTGGAGTAGCAGCAACACCTGCACCACTATTTTTTACTTCTGGTACAAAAGCATTACCTGAGATAACAGCATCTACATTTTTAGCTTTACCAATAGCAGCTTCAGCTTCGTCTATCATTGCAGACTTAGCTTCTCCAGTAATTGTACCTTGAATATCTCCAATAGGTCCTTGAGTAACTGTACCTTGAGCAGCATCGACAGGAATAACTGTATCTGAAACAGTCTGTGCTGTCATTTTGTTAGCTGTTAAATCTTGACCTATAGTTTCATCTGCTTGGTCTGCATCAGTTGTAGAGACATCTTCTTTAGTTGTTGGTGTACCAACTGTAGCTGCAGAAGCACCAGTAATATTTTCACTATCCATTTTAAATGAATCAGAAGTAGCATCTAGTTCTGTACCTTCTAAAGGTTTACCTGTTTTAGGGTTTAGTAAAGTTTTAGCATCTGGAATAGTAGGTATATTTTCTGGCATTGTACCACTTGCAATAGCTTCAGCACCTTTACCAGTTCTTTTTACTCTTGCTTCTCGTTCTTCAGCAAATGTAGGTTCTTTTTCTTGACCACCATTATCATCATCTCCACCACCATTATCATCATCTCCACCACCATCATCTACAATTACGTATCTAGTACCGTTCCAACGATATGTTACACCACCAATAACTATAGTATCTCCTATGGATGGTCCCGGTCCTCTTCTTCTACCATCTCCTACATCACGTACAGTATCTTCGCCTTGCATATCATCAATAATACGAGTACCATCTTCTTGAGTAGCAGTTAAATTTTCAAAATTAATAGGAACACCTGTTTCTCTTTCTTCTCTATTTCTACCATCATCTATAGTAGTAGGCATAGTAGGTGATACAGGCGTAGAACTTCTAGGAGGTATTACAGTTTTAGTATCTTCTTTTTTAAAATCAACAGCATCAAAACCATCTTTAGGTAATTTAGGTTTTTTACCTTTTAGACCTTCTAAATTTAATTTGATATTAGGATTAAAACCTGTATAAGCTTTAACTCTTTTGGCTTTTACCTTATTATATCTTTTTCTTCCTTTATTCTTCTTCATAAGTATACCTTATAGTTTACTTGACTTCAAAGAGTTTGTCAAGCTTTTCGTCAAGTTTTTCTAGCCTGTCCATTAGTCTAGCCATGTCATCTTTAAGTTCTTGTTTTGTTACGTAGTCTCGTGCTATTTCTTCTCTGGTTTTGTTTA
>Ga0098060_1000723_pt1 | contig 14217 bp, 18 predicted proteins | sample 21_taG_FD_77063 | JGI IMG/M metagenome (GOLD analysis project Ga0098060, IMG submission 77063) | Marine viral communities from the Subarctic Pacific Ocean - 21_ETSP_OMZ_AT15319 metaG | ecosystem: Environmental > Aquatic > Marine > Oceanic | place: Pacific Ocean | collected 2015-01-19 | reverse complement strand
TGTTGGATATGAGACATATTTAAACTGAACCTTTTCAGTTGCAGTAGGATCTGGCTTTATGAAGACAGTTCCACCATCATAATAATAAACTGGTGTTCGTTTAGCAGAATAATGAATAGAATTAGCATCTGATATTTGTGTTTTTAAACCTAGAGGAACTTCTTGAGCAGAATAGCCATCTCTAACAAGACCAAGGACTCTCTTGTTTTTAGTGTCAAATCCATTTGCATTAGATATTTCAGATTCTTCTGCATATCGTATTAAATCTGTTTCTGGCATTAACTGTAATAACTCACTTGCAGTTGCAGTAAGATACTCTGTTAGATTTGCATCTACTGTGCTTGTTCCTACTAGTTGTTGAACTCTTTCTTTAAATGTTGCCATAATTATCCTTGATCAAAGGGGGAGCATGCTATAGTCATTTCCACTCCCCCTTTAACTCTAATCCACGTTACGCTGTTATTTTAAACAACTTGTGAGATTCGATTAACTGTATACCAAGACCTTCGTCAGACATATACTGATCTTTCACGCCATCAAAAGCATTATCTTGCTTAATGTTAGCTTGATAGACCATAGGTCTGTACTGGGCATGGAACAAGTTCTCGTCAGATACTACGACCATGTACTTGTTGTAAGGCCCACGTAAAGCAGGTGTTGGAATTAACTGTAGCATTCCATGAGGAGTTTCAAGTACCCTGTAGTTGAAACCTAAAGCATCACGCTTCATGTCACCTAAGTTTACTGTCCATCCAGATTTTCCAGCCATATCAGTTGATCCATCCATCTTAGACCAATGACCTAAAGCACCAGCACCACAGAATGCACGCTTAACGCCTGCTTCTGGTACATACTGGAATACTTTTTCCATATCATCTACAAAGTTGCCATACTTATAGTTGGCATCTACTGTAAAGATATTCTTGTCATCACCAGATGAATATCCATAATCTTCAATTGCAGGGATAAGACCATACGTTGTACGAATGATATTACCATCTGCATCCACTCTTCCACCATCAGCAAAAGAATCTGCAGAACCAGAAAGACCTGTTCCACCTAATCTCTTACCAAATAAGAAAGCTTTCTCTTTCTGCATCTTATGCTCTTCAGCTTTCATTCTACGAAGACGAGCAAGTTCACTTGACTCACCACGTAGTACAGAAGCTTCAAGAGTTCCTGTGATCTGTAAAGGTGTTTTAAAGATCTGACAGGAATTCCATACAGTTGTAAGCTCATCAGCCCATGCATCTGGAGCTGAAGAACCTTCACCTCTAGCATTACCAATAACAACACATACGTCATTATCTGCTAATGTTACTGCTGATCCACCTAAGTTAATAAATGTAGGTTCAGCACCTGCACTTACTGACTTGATTACTGCTATTGCTTTCTTAGTGGTTTTTGCTGAATTCCAAATTTCTACCTGTAATCCAACAAAGGAAGAATCGCATACAGCAGGTAAACCTACTGTCCCATCAATTGGACATGCTAATCCTGTATCGTTTGCAGGTAAAGAACCTGGGGTTGTTTTATTTAATGAAAACTCTTGTTTTACCCAAGGGTTTCTGTGCTCAAACATTTTAAAAATAGGATCTGGCACATCACGTGATTCTCGGTTAGAAACAAGAGTCGTAAATGGTGCTACATCAGTCCATAGTTCTTTAGTAACCTGAGGATCAACGTAGAAATCTCTACGATCCTTATAAAGAACAGAACTAGCACCACCATTGTATAGCTGTTTTTCTGTTGCCATTTGTGACTCCAATCATCATTTTGTTATTATTATTTCCTACCCAGTAAAGCATCACTAAACAATTGCTCATCGTTACGAGGTTGTTCAGCTTGACCAGACTGCACTACTGCAGTTCTTGGTACAGATAAACGCTCTGCTTCGTTTTGCATTTGCTGTGATCTTTGCTGTACTTGAGGGTTAGGGTTGTTCCTTAACTCAAAGAGCTTTGCTAAATTATCGAGAGTAAGGTTATCTGGACTGCTTGCCCATTGTACGAACTGCTGTGACTTATTCTGATCCCATCCATATGAATTAACAGCATGGCTATGTGCCTGCTGTCTCATCATAGTATCTTGCTGTGTTCTCATCTCATTATCGTATGCTTGTTGCATTTCGACTTCTCGCTGTTCGTCCTTGTTCTTCAAGAATCCAATATAATCATCACGATATTGTTCTTTAGCTAAGCGATGCTTAAACGATTCACTATCTGGATCTGAGTAAGCATCTATCTCGTTGTAGGCAACTGGTCTTTCAGGTGCTGTTGGCTCCTTCAATGAAGGCTCTTGCAATCCTTGCTCAGGGTATGCTTGAGGTTGTCCATTGGAGAGATCAGCATTCTGTCCTTGAGATCTGTAGTAACCTACTTCTTCCCTCAAAGCATTCAGCTCTCCCTTGGCTTTATCTGCCTGTGACTGCCAGTACTCGAAACGAGTTTGGTCTTCTTTTGACGAAGTGACCATCTCGCTGGTTTCTGTAATTGGTTCCTGTACTTCAGCTTGTGGCTGTGGTACTTCAGCTAAGGGAATACCTGCAGGTTCAGTTTGAACTGCTGGATTCTCTATTACTGGTTGGTCAGCATTACGTACTTCCAAAATTTGATTATCTTCCATTTGTTGTTTTTCCTTTACGATTTGTTATTATCAGCAATCGCTTTCTTCAATTCTTTGGTCTATATGGAACCCCTTGCTCAAAATCATATTGCAAAGGATTTGTTAAACTGTCTAATTCTTCTGATCCCCACATAACTGGATCGTTAGCAGGATTACCTATGGTTTGCTGTGGCTGATCATATCCAGCACTTACAATACCAAATGGATCCCATTTTTTAGGCTCTGTATTAACATGTGAACTATCTGTGTGATCAGCTAGCCTAGCATCTCTATAATGATAGTCAACTGGTTCTAATGGTTCATTGTTTTCTGGTACGCCTTGTCCTAACTGACCTCTATAGTTTTCCATAGCTGATGCAGTTAGTTTGCCCATTTTCCCATCTACGTCTAGCATATTGCCATCGTTATCTCTAAATCCAAGGCTATTAAGCGTAGTTTGCATACTCTTAATTCCTTCTGCATTTAATTTGGAAGGATCTTTCATCATCCTATCCAATAATAATCTTTGATCTACGCCAGCTTGATTTTCTTGTTCTACGCTACCAGACATATTAGCTTCTGAATTCGATGCGTCTGCGTACATAGGCTGAGCCATTCTATTGATTCCATAATCTCCATGCATACCTTGTCCACCAAATTGCTTCATCTGCCCAAACTGCCTTGCCATTTCATCTGGGTTACGTTCCCAATGATAATTAACCATTTCTTGAGCTTCAGGAGTCACAACTCCTTGACCTTTATTAGCCATAGCCTGCTGTGCCATAGCCTGCTGGAGTGCAGATGTACCAAATCTTTGTTGTGGGGGCTGTGACATTCTATCTCTCAGTCCTCCCATCTTGGCTTTAAACTTGCCCATATATTCGCTCATCTTTTTACGAGCATCACCTCTAGATCTAGAACCAGCAACTTTTGCTTTTCTAGCTCTTTCTTCTTGTCTTTCTTTATAACTTGACATCTTATTCGTCCTCTATGCTTAGTAGCTCTTCATTCATTTGTCTTTGTTTGTTATCAGCTACTGGTTCCACCTCTTCTTTGGCTTTTTTAAGCTCATCACCCAGCCTAGTTGTGTACAGCTTCTGAGCCATTTCAACTTTAGCTTCTGCTTTAGCCAGCTTCTTTTCAAATTCTTTTACTTCTACACGCTTACGATCATGCAATGATTCACGCTGTGCTGTTTGTAAGTCACCTTTAAGTTTCTTAATCTCTTCAGTTTGTGCTTGTACCTGTCCCTGTAATTGTTGCATTTGGCCTGCTCTTTCTAGAACACCTTCCATATCAGCAACATCAGTTTGCTTTAGCACTTCTGTTTGATCTATTAAACCAGCTTGGTGTAGTTGCATATAATATTCAAATCTTGCCCATCTATTTGAGGGTAGCGTAGATCCAGACATTACAATAACGTCATATTTACCAATGGTTATATCGTTGATCTTCCCCATATAGTTACCTATGTCATCATAGATTGGAGAATTCATCGTAACCTCTTTAGGCATATTGTTAGGTTGCATTAATCGTACCACTTTTTCATCTTTATATACGTACTGGATTAGACCTACAACCACTTTAGCCATTTGGTTAATACCTTCTTCAATATCATCACGTTTGGATTTAATACGTCTTTGTCCATATTCATCCATAGCCACAGTACCTTTAAAGGTTTGTGGTGATGCACCAACGTCCCCTTGCATCATTGCGTATATACCTAAGATCCGTTCAATATCAGCTTTTGCATCTGCTTCGTTTTTATACAGCTCATTTGGTAGGGGAACAGGCCCTGCTACAATTGGAGTCCCTAGCTCTGGATCGAACTCAATAACTGCTGTTCCTGCTCTTCCCCAGTCTTCTTCCAATTGTTTACGATTGATAGCACCACGTGGTATAAGGAGCTTTGTATTTGTAGAGGTTGAAGCATGAGCGATGATCAATGAACGAATCTTATTTATGTACTCTTGCAAACCTTTCACCAATCGTACATCACTTAATGGATATGGATTTCTATTCCATCCATTCATAATAGGTACTATTGGATACTCTTCTATAGGCAATACAACTTTAAATAACTCTTCGTCTCCAACGTGGACACATTGCATTACCTGACATATTTCAATATCATTCACCATTATCTTTTTGTCATCTACTAAATGACCTTTGGTAATGATATCTATCTTTGTGGTGCTATTTGGGACAGATCCTGCATGCTCTTCACCAGCCATAGGGAATTGTTGCCCTGTATTAGGATCTATCATCATATGAAAAGTATCTCCATTCTTTTCATACACTTCAATGTAGTCAGCAACTGTCTTGCTGTCTGTAAATATCTGCTCACCTTGTGGAGTCGTAAGCATAACTGCAGGTTCTTCTAAGTATTTATCAAACTCTTCTTCATTGAGAATCTTTCTTTCATCCCTATATGGATCGTATACTTTATAATATGGTTGCCATACCTTGTAGTATCGTTCTATTAATTCTAATTCACGTTCATCTGTAGTACTCTGTCCACGCTGTCTTCTTTTTAAAGTAACATCTTGAGATTCTTTACCATACCGAGATTCTGTAGGTATATTGATGTAGCTTGTTTCCTGAGAGTTTTTAATTACCTCTTCATGTTCAGGGTATGCCTTAATAAGTACTTCTTCTGAAACAAGTTTAGCAACTATAATATTACTGGCATCTCTGCAGAATGGATCCTTAGACGAAGGATCTATAAATACTTCTAAAGGATCTAAAGATTTAATCTTTACTTCTCCAGAACCAAAATCTGCATCTGGATCTACATAGGAGAACAGTACTCCCATTCCTTTTACATAGTAATCATCAATGGCTTGTTTTAATTCTACATTACCATTAGATAAATCCCATATGTAAGCCATGATATCTGAGAACATACGTCCTACTCGATTATCACTTGTTTCTCTACCAGTAGATTGGAACTTAGGCTTATTAGATGTCAACATAGCTTTAGCCTGCTCAACTGCAGAATAAACTATATTAACTACTATGGGTTGCTGTGAGCGATTTTGTAATGCTGTAACTTCATCATCAGTCCATTGTTTACCATTTCTGAACTCATTATCTTCTACAGCCTGCTTTGCCCAATTCTCTCTTGCAGAGGCGTATTCTTTGAGCAAATCTTGTGTGAGCTGAGTGCTCGGTGTTTTTTTATGCATATATGTACGTACTTAAGTTGCGAAGCTATCGCAGTTACTATGTTTAACGTTAAAGTATTACTTTAAGTTCCAAACTAAGTTAAGATATTTTCCAACCCCTAGAATTTCTTTCGAAATTCTCTTTCTGTTTAGGATCAGATTCTTCTGTATGGTTTGGTCTGTACATACCTTTCATTGCATAATACATGCCATCTAATAGATCGTCATGCTTGCCACGTGGGTATAATAGGAGTTCGTTTTTTAAGTCCAGCATATCTTTCTTCATATACATCTTTCCTTGAGTAAAGTACGGTTCCATAGTCTCAAGTCTGCTAGACTTTGCTGTTCTAGGGTTTTCTTTAATCTCGAGTCCTGAGATAAAGATCCCTTCTTCTTCACATCGTGTGCGTAGATACTCTCGTAGCATCTCTTGATAGCCTACGCTCTCAATACGCACCTTCGAAGGCTTATACATCTTAAAATACTGTATAATACCTTCTGCTAATTTCATAGGCGTAGCTCGTTTGCGATAATAAGGTAATATATACCTATTGTTATCTTTATCAACTGCAACTGGCATTACCACCGAATAGTCTGCAGTCTTTTTTATTGAAGAAGCTGGATCTACGCCCATAAATATATTTACAGGGATTCTCTTGTCTTTCCCATCTGTCAGGAAGTGCTGTCCCTCGTCATCCACAGTATAATCATAATCGTGGTACTTAAAATTCTTTTCATTGAATAATTGGTCTTCATCCCCAATAATCTGGCATAAGTACTCCCTGTAGAATACAGATACCCTAGCAATAGACTCTAATTCACGTTTTTTCTTTTTGAGTTTCTCAATAGGTTGCCATTCTTCCCATAATGCAATTTCTTTATCCATATCTGGTGCAAAATGGTGATTTATCCATCCTTCCATTTCTTTTAGTATTTCTACCATACATCTTTGATGCTGTGGTGTACCTATAACAGCCAATTTGCCCTTCTGTGGATCCAAACTTGGTATAGCTGACTGTAACAGCCACCTAAGGTTAGATTCCATCGCCTCGGCTGTTTTTGTGTTGTTTTCATCTTCTGGATCATCCACAATAATTAATGTAGGTCTTTGACTTCCTACTTTTATACCACGTAACTGCTGACCTGTACCTTTGCAAATGATCATTGTACCATCTTTAAGTTCAACCTCTGCTTTTGCCCATTGCTTAGCACTATGTTGCCCCCAGTATCCATATATAGCACGTAATTGTTGGGAATAGTCCAATGCATCTTTGATTGTCCCCAAGAGTTTAATGGCGTGGTCTTGAGTACGTGACACAAGGACAATTAACTTGGATCCTTCCCCATGCATAATATGATATAGTGGATATACACCTCCAACGATAGAAGATTTAGCATGACCTCTGGGGGCAATGATATTTACTTGCTTATGATCATCATTCATCAGCGTTTCTGCAATATCATAGTGAAATTGAGGTGATTTCACAGCATACATCTGAGGATTAATGATCTGACCAAACAGAATCATATTTTCCTTCAGCTTATTGCGTAATAATAACGTATCTTTATTCATCGTCATAGAATTCGTACATCAATCCATATGTCTCCATCTCTCGTAGTGCATCCATTGCTATTTCAGCAATATTCTGAGATTCCATCTCGGCCATTACTGCAATAACATGCAATGCCCTAGTAGCAACCTCTAATTGCTGGCGTTGTGCTTCGTAATCATTCTCTGGGTTCATCCTTTTCCACCTTTCTTTGTGCTTTTAGCGTTCTTTTTTCTTCGGCTGTTATTTGGTCTAGGATTTTTTTAGTGTCAATCATTTCTACTGTGTCAGTTTGTATAGCTTTATTGGGTTTCATTTCCAATAAGTCCATTACTTGGTCATTGGCTTTTAGGTAGTTACCAATATCCCCTTTATGTTCAGCCATTTCCAATGCTCTTATGAGATTGTCTATAGCAAATTCTTTTGTGATACTCTTATCTGTTAAAATTTGTTTAACTTTTTTTTCTACTTCCATCTTTACCCTCTTATTTTTTAGAAATCTTCGTACAGTTGCTTCTGGAATAGTGTCATTAGGCCTATATATCTTTCCTAATTGGTTAAAATCCACCTTACCATTTAACATCATAGTGGCATACGTGCTGATCGTGTTCTTTCCACGTGTACTATCTACTTCATATTCTACCCAGTCTTTGGCAGGATTTACTTTGGTGTAGGTATTATAGGAGTGATTTACTTTAAAATTTATTTTAGAGGCGTTGTTTGTCCATCCTACGCCCCCAGAAAGCTTTACATATGTTTTTACATTGCCATTTTTATCTGTATAATCTTTTCTGGTAAGGCATTCCATCACATAATCATCATCTGTAATAGCCATATCCCCTACATTGGCATCCTTCCAATAGCAATATCCTAAGGAATGGTCTGCATCAGCCTCTTTCTTAGTGTAGACAGCAAACTTCTGTTTCTTTCTTTGGTATAATCTTTCGATCTCTACCATGACTCCAATCATCCTTTACTTATACATGTAGAAGTTAACTTATATATGTAGAGTTAACTTATACATGTATATATACCCTTAAGGTATATATGTTAACTTTAATCCTTACTCTTAGGATCCTTTAAATTATTCATCTGCATTGCAATAGACTTCTGTGTTATTTCATATTCAGCTTGAATTCTGTCTAACATCGTATCTTCTGCCTCTGTTAAATTCTGTAGTTCTTCTATTGTCATGTACTTGTCTTCCCACTTACCTGTGGCAACATCAAATACTTCCATCTTATATTTCTTCATATCAAGTATCACTTTAAGTTAATTAATGTATGTACTATATGCAACGTATAATTACATCAAATAGTTCCATTACTCTTATGGAAGTATACTTAGAGTGCGTGTGAGTGATTTACCATTAACCCTACCCCTTCAATTACAGGGTTGGTTAGGGTAACTTGGTTGAGTTCAATGAATACATTACGTTACATCCTTACAGATGTTAAAATGATAAGAATGTGTTCGTTAGCACTCACCCCTTACATATATCTATATCTCTTTAAATATAATAACTCCTTACATGAAGTAAGAGTTATGTTAACCTAATTAGGAGATCAAATCATGTTTAAAACATTAATAATCAAAGCTGGTAGATTAGCAGGTCGTACAGTAAATAACGCTAGAACTACTGTCCCTCGTGTTAAATCCACGTTGAAAACTTCTGTTGCCCTTTATAAAGCTGGTTACAGAAACACCATTGATAAAACCCTTGTTCCTGTTAAAGCAAAGCCAGTTACAGCTGATAGCATACTTCTAGAAGAAGTAAAGGCAGAGATAGATCTACAAGATCAGATCGAAAAGAATGGTGTTTATCACGCTTCGTAATAACCCTGAGAGAGTCAAGCAATTGGCTCTCTCTCTTTTAATATAACTTTAAACAATGGAGTCACTAATGCCAAAACAAACGAAACTAGTAAAATCTTACGTTGGTAAGTATGGTAGCCAATCTAAAGCAATCCACAGATTGCATAAGTTGGTTAAACGCCATCGTGAGGAAATAGCACTACTAAAGAAGTAGTGTTCTTAGGGGGATTTATATCCCCCTTCTCTTTTAATATAACTTAAACAAAAGGACACATTATGGATCTCAAAAACTGGGACATTAAAGATTTCAATGTAAAAGAATTTGAAAATGATTTACAAAAACTCATTGATTGGAAAAAACCTCTAGAAGAGGAAATTAAACATCAAGAGGAATGTCTTGAGTTCAGCAAACAACGATTAGAAGAACGCAAGAATAAATTAGAACTGTTAAAAAATATGAAAGTAAATAATGGAGTTAAATAATGCCATGATTAAAAAGGCTCCCCAGTATATCTAATGTATGAGATTGCTGAGCCTTGAGGGATTGCATACATAAGAGAGTCAGTCATTTGATTGGCTCTCTTTAAATATAACTAAGACAAAGCTTTAATCTAGAAATAGATTGACAAATATTGAATATAAAGCTTGAACTAGGTGTCTGTATAGACATGCCTGTTACCTAGAGAACAAATACAGGCTCTCTTTAATTATAGCTTAAACAAAAGGAGATGAGATGATCCTCAACTTGAATCCAAAGCTCACCAATTAGTACTGGTCAGAACGAGCTAGGATAGAATGTACTAACAAGAGGTTGAACTGCAATATTTACAATGGTAAATAATGCTATAGGTCAGCCTCTTGACACACAAATTTAACAAATCAGTCTACAATACATGTTAGTTAGACTGGGGTTTTTTTGCCTTTAGGGTGTTTTTCCCTAACAAAAACATGATTAGACAAAAGAGTTAGGGAGATTCATTCTCCCTTGCTCTTTAAATATAACTTAACAAACAAAAAGAGAGTAACTCATGAAAAAAGGAAGACTTCGTGAAAATATAATATGTGTTGATGGTTTCAAATTTAGTGTTCAAGCTAGTGAAGGACATTATTGTGAACCACGAATCAACCAAAATTTAGTAACTGATTTCTATACAGACTATACTGGAATCAAAGAATATGATGAAAAAGTAATGAATGTACATTACACTCATCTTGAATGTGGCTATCCATCTGTTAAAGAAGACTTACTAATGCCTTATCTTGACTGCTATGATCCAGATGATAGTAATGATTGGAATTATATCTATATAACAGTACCAGCAAGAGTTGTAATGGATGTCATAATAAAACATGGAGGTATAACTAGTGGTAGTTTGCCACCATTATCATTTAATGAAAAAATAAAAGGAGAATAAATCATGATAGAAATAAAAGCAATACATGAGAAACTAGTAAGAGACATGACTGGAGAAGAATTCCAGCTCATGCTGATCAATGCACTAGCATTGTTTCAAGATGAGAATCTGAAGAGAATGCCTGAAGTCATGGATAAAGTATTTGATAGCATGGTCGAAGGTATGGACACATTACTGCCTAAAGTCCATCAAATAACTGAAAAGGCAGACGAAGTTCATAGAAATCTGTAAGAATTTCTAATTAATAGAGTATATAAGAATAGTGGCATTCAAAATCCGTTGAAATCATACATATGGTGAGACGTAAGACCACTTTATATACCTAACAAGGAGGCAAGTATGAACAAACATGAATGCTCATGTGGAGACACACAAATCAATCATGCACATGATTTCCCTACATTAGGGTGTATTTGCCTCACTTGTGGGCTAGATAATGATGTCATGTATGATGAAGAAGTGTGTAAAAATTTAAAACATATCAAGAATTTAATTAATGATCTTAAAACACGATTCGATCACGTTAGAGGAGACGTGGAATCAAGGGAAATTATGATAGCTACCCTTGAACGAGCTATCCAAATAATTGGAAATAGGTGAGGCCCAGAATTTGTCATGTAAGCCTATTTCAAACTGTTGTGTTTGTAGCAGATTACTCTACAATATTGGTTTCATAGCCAATACAAGACCTAATCAATCTTGCACAACATCTAATTTTGAGTGTACTCTAGGAGTAATGATCTGCTAGTGGTATACGTCCTACTCCTGTTGTTCTCGAGCTTGGGTAATGATAGGCGTGTGTAGGTAGAGCCCTCACAAACGCTGTTTCCATATATAAACAACAGATAAGCCTAGAGACACTCAAAGACATGGCTCTCTTTAAATATAGCATATCTAACGCATCTTATCCTTTATAACATAGATCTCCTGTTTATGAGTCAATAGGAATATAAGAGGCTCCGTTACAGTCTGTTGGAGTCAGACGTATGCTAAATCTTTCAAGTCCCCACATAAAATTCCCTCGTATGAGGTTGTGGGGCAAAGCTTAAAAATAGGGTTAGTAGCGTATTTGAAAATATTTATTCAAACTAATGCAATCAAATAACAATAAACGCTAACCCTAGAACTTTATTCCCCTGTCTACAGACTGATAAATACGTATCGTTTAGTAAAAACAACTTTCATTTTAATTAACTCTAAACCTTAAATACTATTTATCTGGCTTCTGTACAGCATCTGGAGTGAGACGCAGGGGAAAACTTTCAGATAGTTCATAACTATCAAAAACCAAGGGTTAGTAGCGTGAGTACTCAGAACCCTGTCTCAAGGCCACACCTTTCAGGCATCCCTTGGTAATAATTCAGAACCCATAACAAAAAGCGTGCCATGTGCGATTTGCGTTTTTATGTGCAATTTACAACATCATGTGCGTTTTTGAGGGAATAATAAGGGAATAACTAGGGAATAATATTGGGAATATTCCCAATTCTTGAATCCCAATTCCCAAAAATACCGAGCAAAGGCTCGGTTCTCTTTAAATATAACTTAATCAATAACCAAACAGAGGAGTCACTAATGAGTAAGTCAAAGAAAACAGAGCATATCAAAGAGGCATTAACCAAAGCAATACAAGAAAACTTTGGTAAAAGAGCCAATAAGTTAAATGCTTGGATCAAGTCAAGAGATAAAGAAACCAAAGTATTTGAAACTGTTGGTTCTGGTCTTGACATAGATGCACTTGACAATGCATTTACAGATGAATGCTGGTTTAATTGCTGGCATACCATTGTAGATAAAGAAGGCAATGCTATTAGCGATGATAAAATCGCTGAGATAGCTAAGAAGTTATCCAAAGCCTTCTTTCAGTCTGGCTATACCTTAGGCTTAAAATATCCTATGGTATCCAAGAATGGTAATGCTATCAGTTATAGTATACTGAAGTACGAGAACTAATCAATCATAAACATCTAGCCCTCTAGCGAGGGCTATTTGTTTTAAAAAAGGGGCAAGCTAAAAGCTTGCTCTTATTTTTTTATATGAACTCACCCAAGATATAAAATCCTGGGTATGTATAAACAAACTGCAAAACTGCAATAGGGTTTACTCTGTAATAAACTTAATTTTAGACAAAACAAGCATTTTACGCCAAATTATTTTATTAAATACAGTAGCTGTTACAGAATGACCATCTTTATGTAAGTAATTAAGAGTAACAGGTATATACTGACCACCTTTAGCACCAGTAAGTCTTTGAAAAACACTTAAAAAGTTTTTTACTAAATCAAGAACAATAGTATATGATTCTTTAGTAATCAAATTATTAACAGGATGTTCATTCATTACATATGTTTTATTTATTTTCCAAAAATCATTCAATTCTTCTTCACTCCATCCAAGTATCTCAGATAAACGATTCATTGGCTCTACTGACAAAATAGTTCTTTCTAAACTTCGCAAGGCTTTAGGTGACCATCCTAATTGAACTTCGGTACAAATATCAAAAGGAGTACCATCCCAAACACTATCTGTTAAACTTTCCTTAGCATTTTGAGTTTCTAACATCTCAATTTGCTTTTGCTGAAGTTCAACAATATACTGAGCATCTAATTTACCATCATCAGTCAATTCAATGCTTTGGTTCCCCACCCTAAGTACAGATTGATAATACATGTTTAATTTTTTAAAAGAATTAGCACTAGGCACATGCCCCTGTTGCCAATTATATAAAGACTTCCTAGAAATACCAGTTTTCTTAGCAATCTTAGATAAAGGAATATCAGTTTCCTTAAGCCACTTTAAAACAATTTTTTCATTATTCATGAAGATAAAATACACATAATTGAGTAAAATTCAAAGATAATTGGTAATTTATTACCTAGTTATATAAAATAAGTTTATGTAGACTATGAACATGATTGGAGTCATAAAATTAGTAAACAAGCAACAACACTTACACACTATAAACAACAATCGCATCTCGTTGGGGATAGTGTGTTTTCAAGACATGGCTCTCTTTAAATATAATATAACGAGGAGAGTTAATGCAGGGAATTACTTGTACTAACCAAGTAAACCAGTCTTCTCGTTTTCACTTAATAAAGAGAGGGCAAAAATGCTTCACAAACTAAAAGTAGCTGGTCGTATAGGCCAGTCCGTAGGCTATGTTGTATATGGAGCGAATGCTTTAGCCAGATTCGCAGGCAATACTGTTACCCATGTAAGTAATGGCTTACGTAATAAAGGCTTATTTAACGTCACATTAACCACAGAAGGTGGCAATGTAGTTAAAGAGCTACAACGTCAAACAGGTTCCCAAATTATAGACATCTTAGAACAGATGGATAATTTTGGTATCACCAACATAGACATTCAAAAAGTAGACACAGGAGTCACTAATGATAACAGTAAATGATGTTATAAGAGACGAACTCAATGATCTCTATGAAAACGATATTGAGACTGAAATGAACATGCTTATTAAGCATTTCTACCAAGAACATAATGTTTCACCATTTCATTTTAGAGAATTGGTAAACATATGGCATGAAAAGCATATGCATGATTCATTAAGTCCAATAGAAATGTCATCAATTTAATAATATGGATAGATATGCAGAGGCAGTCCAGAATCCTACTGGATGCCAGATCCAATTTCTAGATACGACT
>Ga0098060_1000720_pt1 | contig 14234 bp, 13 predicted proteins | sample 21_taG_FD_77063 | JGI IMG/M metagenome (GOLD analysis project Ga0098060, IMG submission 77063) | Marine viral communities from the Subarctic Pacific Ocean - 21_ETSP_OMZ_AT15319 metaG | ecosystem: Environmental > Aquatic > Marine > Oceanic | place: Pacific Ocean | collected 2015-01-19 | reverse complement strand
AAAGCAGGAGTAATAAATATGACTCAAGAAAAATGGAATTTTTTACTTGATGATATGAGAGCAACAATATTAGACCAATTAGAAAACTGTAAATAGTATGCATTGTATAAATAAAACACATCCTGAATATTTAAATTTATTACAAAAAAGTAATGATCATCCTCATGTTTTAGATGCTAAAATAAGTATATGGATGGATAACAATGGAGGAGAAACATTTCCTACTATTGATGAAATAGAAATATTGCCTAGCAGTAAAGATGTTTTTTTTAACAGAAATCCAATAAAAGAATTAGGACTTAAATACCTTGCAAATCCAAAAGGTTTTATGCCTTCTAATATAAATCTAGCAGATTTACAAAGAGATGCTAGAAAATTAGATCTTAAAGTATTAAGAGCTTCTAACGGATCTTGGTATTTAAGAAACAGTAGAAATCAGTTTGTCAATCCTCGTCTATTCCTTCAAATGAATTCCCAATCTTCTATACTCCCATATAAAGATTTGAAGGATAAGCTCTTCTCATGGGCTAAGACTCACGGAATATCCGTAATTACTATGGAGGAAATGATGAACAGAGTAACAGAAACGGGCCCTCTAGAAGGGTCTGTTGCTGTTGCTGATTTATTAAATAAAATAATAGCTATAGATCCAGAAAAAGAAATGAGCGATACTCTTGCAGAAGAGGTAGCTCACTTTGCTACAAATATTTTAAAAGACGATGTATCTGTTAAAAAAGCTATGGAAATTGTAGAAAATACAGATTTATATAAAGAAGTTAAATTAGCTTACGCAGATGTATATACTACAGAAGAACAGTTTAAAAAAGAAACAGTAGATAAATTACTTACTGAAGTTATATTAGAACAATACGAAGAAACTCCTGGAAATGATACTATAATGTCTTATATAAAAGGGATCTTTAGTAAGTTTAAAAAATGGTTAAGTAAATTTCAAAAGTCTAATGCTGCAGAAGAAATTAAAAGAGACCTGTACCCATTAGCACAATCTATTCTTAATAATGAACTTTTAGGTAGTGTAAATACAACAGACAGTACTGTATACTATCAAAAAGAACAAATTCCTTTTACTCCAGAAAAAGAAGAAAAAATTACAGAAAATATTACCGATAGTGTTATAAAAACTAAAGCAAAATTTGCTATAAAAACTGCTAATTTATTAAATGAACGTTTAAATAAACTTAGAAGTAGTGCTGCTAAAGAAAGTGTTAGAGCTTCTATTCAAGATCAAATAGACGATTTAAAATTAAAAATCGGAAGACAAGAATTTACAGCTAGTTTACTAAGTATAGTAGAGTATGCTAAAGAAGAGTTAGTTTCTGCAAAAGAAATATTAGCTACTCATAATAAAAATAATACTACAAATGCGGACCATCATAATAGAATAAGCATATTTATAGATATGTATAGTGATTTATTTGACGGTTTTATAGCTGATATGTACGAAACAGGATTTTCTGAAAAAGAAAGAGAAGAAAATACTGATATTTTACAATCTGTACAAAAAGAACTTAATCTTTTAGGTACACAAAACGAAACTCTTATTAAAAAAGAAACAGTAAAATATTTAGACACAGGTAATACAGGTCCTGATGGAAGTAAAATAGACCCTGATTTTAATGGTAGAGAAGTAGTAGAAAAAACTTATGAAGATTCTACTTGGTGGAGATTTCTTGTAGGTAATTATAAGTATGCAAAATCAGGAATTGTAAGAGCTGTTCACAAAATTATTTTTGATTATATAGCAAAAACTAAAAGATTTGCAATAGAAAAAGGGAATGCTCTATTAGATGCTGCATTACAAATGGAAAAATCAGGAGTAACTATTGACGATTTAATAGAAAAAGCAGACGGTAAGTTTACTCAATTTTTAATAAGAAAAGAAAATTGGGGAGAATATTATATAGCTCTTGATAAAAGAAAACAAGAAATAGCAGAAGCATTAGGATTTGAAACTTTTTCTGAAATAGATATTAATCTTTTATCTGAAGAAGATCTTAAAGTTTATAAAGAAAGTATGAGCGCTTTCTATGCAAAAAACTCTATTACTATTACTGATGAATATGGAAGATTTGCAGGTAGAAAACCTAAAAAATTAAATCCTAAATTTGCAGAATTAATGCAAAACCAAGATGCTAAAAACTATTATGATTTATTAATAGCAACAAAAGCAGAAGCTTTAGCAAAATTACCACAACAATATAGAACAGATGCTGCTCTATATTCTACTCCTGGTATTAGATCTCAGTTTTTAGAGAAATTTTCTAAAAATGATCAGTCTATTATACAAAATGTAAAAGAGATGGCTAAAGAGTCTTTCTTTATTGATGAAGATGATACTGAATTTGGAGAAGTTACTGCTCTAAATAATAAAATAGTTCCTATTTATTTTACACAAAGATTTGAAAATCCTGCAAATGTATCTCGTGATCTTACAAGAAGCTATACTTTGTTTGCAGAAATGGCAGAAAACTTTACAAATATGTCAAAAGCAGCTCCTAATTTAGAGTTGCTAATGAATCAAATGGCTAAAAAAGAATATGTTTTAAAAGGAAAACTAGTTAAAGGAGCTGCTACTCAAGATTATAAAATACTAGACACTTTAATAGATGCTAATGTTTATAGTATAGAAAAGAAAGATGCTTCTGCTAAAATACCTGAAAATGCTTTAACTAAAAAACTACATTTAGCAAATAAAACATTTTCTTTTACAAAAGCGGCTGAAAAAATAGCTAGTTATATTTCTTTAAATAACTTAGCTTTAAATCCTTATACTTCTACTGCAGGTTATATGAAAGGTTCTGTAGATAGTATTTTAGAAGACCAAATAGGTCTTTACACTACAGTAGAATCTAAAAATTGGGCAAGAACAGAATACGGTAAAAATATATTGCAAGTTTTATCTCAAGTAACTAAGAAAAAACAAACAAATAAAATGCATTTAATGTTACAACGTAATAATGTTGTACAATTAGATAAAATGCTTAGAAATACTAATAGAAATAAACTGTTGTCTGATGTTACTAGTAGAGATTTGTTGTTTTTAAATTATAGAACAGCCGATTATGCTATTAAAGGAAGAGTTGCTTTAGCTATTTATGACAATATTCGTTTAGTAGACGGAAATTTTATAAATAGAAAAAACTTTTTAGAAAAAAGAAAAGAAGAAGGTGTAGATACAAAAGTTGCTAAAGAAGAATGGAAAACTTATAGAGAAAAAAGTCTATATAATGCCTATGAAGTAGTAGGTAATTCTTTACAAATTAAACCAGAGTTTAAACAATATGTAACAGAAGGTGTAGAAAATGCTGCAGTAGGACAAGTTACTCATGTAGCTAATACAGTAGATGGTACAATGTCTGATACAGACAAAGGAGCACTTGCTAGACAAGTATACGGAAGTTTTGTATTAATGCACCGTGGATGGTTTGTTAATATGATAGACAGTCGTTTTATGGGTTGGAAAGGTAGAAAAGAAAAAGTAAATTTTGTTACAGGAGAATCAGAAATAGGTATTTATCCTGCTATGATGAAATTTATTTATGAAGATTTGTTTAAATCTAAAAATTATTTAAATATTAAAACTGCTTATAAAGAAGCAGACCCTGTTATACAAAGAGGAGTTAAAAAAACTGTTTTAGATTTAATGTATTTACAAATTATAGCACTTCTTGCTGCAATAGCTAATGTTGCTGCAGACGATGATGAAGAAGATAATGCTATGATACAGATTCTTGCTTATCAAATGAACAGAGTACTCTTAGAACAGTCTGCCAGTCAGCCTCTTTTAAATCCTAGTGAGATATTACAAATTATTGACGAGCCTGTAGTAGGTGTACGTACTATTAAGGATTTATTAGATATATCAGAAGCTTTTAACACAGATGTTTACAAATCAGGTATGTATGAAGGAAAGACACATGCTAAAAAATTCTTTATGAAAAAAATGCCTGGTTTTAAAAATATTTATGAAAGTCAATTCCCTGCATCAAAAAACAATTTCTTAAAAAATCAAGTTATTAGTTCAGGTACTTATAGTCTTTTAAAGAAAGACAAAGACGATGATGAATTTAGTATAATAGATAGACTACTTTTAATTTTTAAAGATCAAGAACCTAAAAGTGAATCAGAAGTTATACAAATTATTGAGGCTTTAGAAGGAGATGAAATTTAGAAACGCCAAATTTTTTCGGAGAGCACGTTAAGTACCCTCCGAAAAATTACCATTTTATTGTTTCTTTTGTTAACTCTGTTAAAAGTTTATTTGTTTCTTTAAAATTAGGACAATGCCAATCATTGTTAGACTCATTAGGATGGTCAAACATTAGTACATGATTACTTTTTTCTAAGTAAGGAGCTAACTTTTGGTTCTCCTTACCCCATAAAATAAAAATAGTACCTGGTTTGTAAGTGTTTATAGCATTAAGTACTGCTGAAATAAACTTACCCCAAGGTTTAGTATGTTCTCCCCTATCCTGTTCTCTTATAGTCAACTGTCTGTTTAATAGCAGTACACCTTGACTAGCCCAATCTTCTAATGTAAAATCAAAATTTAAATTTAGACCGTTATAGAATTCTCTTTCTACACAATCCATAATTTTACACAAATCAGGAGAACTAAAAGTACTAGTAAAATTATCCCCAAAAGCTAGACCGTTTGCTCCACAAAAATTGCTGTGAGGCTTATAGTCTAAGATAACAACTCGAACAGATTCCCAAGGGCAAAGTTTAAATGCTTTGAATATATCGGCCTTGGCAGGGTTAATAGAATTCATTGCATACTCAGTCTCTACAAACCCCATAAGCTTTTCAGCATACGAGGATTTTAAAGTTTCTTTTAAATTTAGAGCCCACTTTTCTCCAAGGGACTCTGTCCAAAATTGTTTTCCAAATCTCATAGTTTTATTTATTATCAAATTCTTCTTCAGGTTTTAAAGCTTTAGTCTTTCCTAATTTTTTAAGTTTCTTACTAGAAAGTCCTTCGTTTTCATATACTATTATAGACCATACTTCTTGGTCTCCTAAATAAACAGTAGAATCTAAACGAGGATTTTCGTGATAATTAGACAATGCTTTTTCCCAACTCTTTTTTAACTCAGCGTTTTTATTTAAAATACGAGGTATTAAACTAGGTTCTAATTTAAAATAATTGTTTTTTAATATAATCTTTTTTGCCTCTGCAGGCAGTTTAGAATACTTACCATCTAAAATAAGATTGTAGTATTCCATATTTTCTTCTAAGATTTTAAATATCATAACAATATATCCTTCTTTTTCGTACTCATCAACATACGCAGGCATACTTATAATAGTAGAATAGAATTCCTCAAAATTAGAATCTCTATACGGTTTAATTACTACAAAAATATAGGGTCCATAATTAAATTCAAATTCTAGATCTTCATCCCACATATAAGCATTAAGAAATCTAGTAGTCATAATAGGTCTACGAAAACTACTTTTAACATCACAAGTAAATAATTGTTTAGGCACTTCTACTAAAGGAAATAGAAATGTAGATGTTTGAGAGTATTTTACGTAGCTCATATTTTAATTTTTATATGTTTTTTCTGATAGTATTCCATAGGATATTCCCATTTGTTCAAATCAGTGTGAAATATATACCTAAAAACTGCTTGAGTAAATCCTTCATAAGTTTTTCCAGAAGACAAAGTTCCGCCTTCCCATCCTATCGTTATAACAGAATCAGGCACTTCAAATATCATTGGAGGATTATACATTTCTTTCTCTACAACAATGTATTTAAAAGGTAAAATTTTGTATCCTTTCTCTAGAAGTTTTATAACTTCAGGGTCTTTAGAAATACCGTAAAAATATACAGCACTTTGAAAATCGTATCTAAATTTCCAGAAGTCATAATTAAAACTATAGACAGAACTTCCTGTAGTTTTATAGTCTATAGGCTGAATAGTTTTAGCGCTATGATCAATAAAAACTTTGTCAAGTTCTCCTTTAAAATTCAATCCTTCGTATTCAAAACTAATTACTTTGTGTTTCCAGAGCTCTGTATTTCTATCTGCAACAATATACTTTTTAGTATAATCATCTGTTTTCAGAGCGCCTACACAGTGTGAAGCTTTATAGTAATCTTCTTCAGATATAATCTTTTTACCTTCTGCTGCGTACAAACTTTTAAAGTAGTTTAAACAATTTTTTTTAACTTTTTCTATTCTAGTAGTATTCTTCCATCTATTCTGGTACTCGTATTGATCACAAGCTATAAGAATAACGCTGTCCATACTACTCCAAATTAAATCTAAAGAAATTTCTTTAGCTGTTTCAGATGTTTTTAAATAGTCATACACATAACGAGTAATACTTTTAAGAATATCTGAAGTACTATCGTCTTTTAAAACATAGTACTTGTCTTCTATATCTATATCACTTAATAACATGTCATCTACTAACGAACCAAATACAAAATGCGCTTCATCAGAATTTCCTTGTTTGTCCCTTTGCTTTATAAAAGCATTAGGACTTACAAGGATTTTCTTTAAAAGGCTTTGGTTTAATCCGTCTAGTTTTCTATAAGATTTTTCCATTACTTTTTAATTGTTTTTATTTTATAAACTAACCTTCTCTCTTCTAGAGTCGGCACTTCTATGTATTCATAAGAAGTTTTTCTTAAAAACTCCACTGTGTCTTCAGGCAATATGCCTTTCTTTTGTAACATATCATCAAGACTTTTAAGCCACACCATAGCTAGATTACCTATATCCCATCTTGGAGAATATCCATAAGGAGCGGGTTTCCAACTAATACGTGCTTTACCTGTTTTACGATCTTTTAATCTTTTAACGTCTCCATAATTAATAGGAGCATAAACAATTAATTGTGTTTCTACAGGTAAGGCTATCTTATAGTCTTCAGGAATATGTTTTTCTATGTACTTGTGCATTGCTGCAACAAACGCATTACGAACAGTAAAATGGGCTGAAGCATGGATTTTATTATATCCAATCTTCACCCATTTTCTGCTACTTAGCGGTACATGTGTAATAAACTCAGGGAATTCTATCGTTAATTCACTTACTGCCATATTATTTTTATATCCACATTATACTAGGAACTATTTCCTTTTCTTCTTCTTTTACTTCTTCTACTAAAACAGGCGTGTAATTTTCTACCATCTGTCTTGTATAATTAATATTTAAAGCTTCTAAAGCTGGCGGACTTAACGTTACAGTGTGTAGATTAAAGTAATTACTTTCTCTTTGTCTAATTTTATCTTTATATGTATTATACACTATGTCTACCCATTCTTCTGTTAAAGCCTTTTTATCTATAAGAACTTCCATTATCTTATCCATATGTATAGACATATATCTACGATCAATATTTAAATAAGATACTACAGATTTAAAGTTTACATGGTTTTTAGTTCTATTGCTTTGAAAAATATGTCCGTATTTCTCAAATAGTATTAATAAGTATACAAGACTTTTTTTGTAATCACAATTAGCCATAATTTCCATAGCAAGAATCTGATTGTCTTCGTCAGAACTTACTACCATTGATCCTATTTGCTCAAACTGTTCCTTATTAATAGTTATAGCGTCATCTCCATTTAAAGATTCTATAAGACAAGCTTCATCCAAAATTTCTTTTCCTTGTATATTTTTGTAAATATCTGTATAAGGACTTTTTATAATATTTGAATAATGACTTCTTACACTATCACGGAACTTTTTTGAAAAAGCAGTAGTTATATAAGGGAACTCATCGTTTGACATATTTCTTCTAGTAAGATAGTCTACATAAACTATATCTTCCGTGTAAAACTCTAAAGCATCTTTTATATTTTTTTTATCATAGTCTTCTATTACTTCTGCAGATAAATTTAAATACTCTTTAAATATATCTAAAGGAATAGTATAACAGTATTTGCTTTCTACCATTTTCCAATAAGAAGACTTGTTGCCAAAAATATGAGAGGCTTTGTTAATGTCTTTAGTAGTACTAATGTTATGACTTAATACAAGATTTTTAAGTTTTACTCTAGGAACATTTACTCCTGGTAAAAAATAAAGAGTATTATGTACACCTAGATTATACTTTTTATCAGAAATTGTAAACTCTCCGCCTTGTTTATCTGCTGCAGTTACAAAATTAACTGTTGCGTCTACACGACCGTCAACAGTTAGATTAAATTCTAAATAATTTTTCATAATTTATTTTATAATAATGTTAGCAATTTTTGGATTCATCATAAGCTTACCAAACTTTTGTTTATTAGCGTTTACTACTTCTTTAACTATGAAGTATTTTAAATCGTCCGTAAAAGACGTACAATCAATAAACAACTCTTCAACTCTTTTCAGTATTTGTGCTGAAATAGGATTAGTTTTAGCAAAATTTACTAGATAATTAACAACTCTAGTAGAGACTACACTTGATATGTCTGCTCTAAATTCATCGTCTTCTCCAATCATACTTTTTAATGAACTAAATACGTACTTTGTGTCTTTAGTCATAATATCTTCAGGCGATATAATCCTGTCTAGCTTGTTATTAATAAACATTGTAAACATACTTGAGAAATCTAAGCCTACAGAACCTTCACCTACCATTTGTATCATAGGTAACTGCTCTTCAAACTTTTCTATAGAACTAATAGCATTAAAGAATGTAGTAATACTTCTAGGATTAACCTTTTGAGTTACTAATTCTGGATGCATAAGTAAAAAGTTTATACAACGATTGTCCATACTAACAGATTCTGCCCATTTTGCCCATACTTTCTCATCAAACTTTAGATCTACAGAAATAAAACGAGTTTGCTGTGCAACATCTAGACTAGTAACATTATAGTCACCATTGTCAGGATTAGTAGTAAGAATTACATGCCAGTTTTTAGGCAATTTCCAAGAAATATATTCTTGTCTGTCACATATTTCCATAACTGCTTGCATAAATCTGTGGTCAGCTCTTGTAAAGTCATCTAGTATTAGTATACCCCCGTCTTTCTTTCCTTGAACCCAAGCAGGTTTAGCGTGAGACATTCTTTTATCAACAACTTTGTAACCTTTCTCGTTAGCAAGACTTATTTCTTGTTCTGTTACCCACAGTACTTTGCCTTCAGAGTTTTTAACTTTAAATTCTTTAACAGGAAATCCTATTAAATCACCTAATTCTTCTAGTTGTGATAAGTTTAATTTTTCTACTTGTAACCCTAGTTCTTTACCAAGCTGCATAATAGAAGAGGTTTTACCTAGTCCTGCGTCACCTGATACATTTATTGTTACGGGAGTCAATCCTTTCTTTTGGATATGCTGATTATTAGTAATCATATGTTTTACGAAGTCTCCTAATTCTTCTACATTTAATTTAATTTGGCTCATTTTAATTTTTTTTTAAAGTTCTAGTTTAATGACTCTCCCTGGTAGAGAATCATTCATTTCGGATCTTTCTGATAAGACCCATAAAATATTCTTATTTGGTTTTAAATCGGTATATGCTTCACCGTCAGTAAAATAAATAAGGCTTGTAAATTTCGGATTCTCCATGTAATATTCTAACACGGGATCAAACTCTGTTCCGCCTCTTCCTGCAATTTCTAATTCAAACTTTCCTTTGTAATCAGTTATACTACGAATTTTAGTATCGCATTGAACAATCTCAATTTCTACACCTGACTTATAGATGTGATGTATTTCGTTCATAAACTCTTCTAACTCTTCGTTGTTTACTGACCCTGAAGTATCTATTGCTAGCAACATCTTTTGTCGCATCTTAACCTTCATTCCTGGATTATCTTCAAACCTAACGTTGTATTTTCTTCTTTGTTTTTTAGTAAAAATCTTAGTAGAAATTCCCGTAAATCTTCTGATAAATTTTCTCCAATTGAATTTAGCTTTCTTTACTTCTGAAAGTGTGATTATGTCTTCTATTTCTCCAGGAACAACTCCTCTTTTCTTTATAGTTTGTTCTTTAGCCTCTTTTAAGATTCTTTGTGTCTGACGTTCTATAAGACTTTTTTCTATCTCTGAAACATCTTCAAACTCTTCCCATCCTGAATGATCAGGACCCTGGCTATCTAGCATTTTATCAAACTCAGGAGAACCTGACGTACCATTGTTTTCTTTATCCTCTTTTGCTTTCCGCATCTTGTCGTAGTAATATCTACAACCTGCTTTACGTCTAAGATTTAGTTCAGGATAATTATCAATGTCTACACCTCCTTCAGGTAACCATGATTGCTTTATGTACTGATTTATTTCACAGTCCATAGCGATGTTTGCTAGCTTTCTATCTGAAAATTGAAAGAAAATTCCTAAGTGTTGAAATGCAATATGTAACAACTCATGCTTTAATAGGCCCATTTGTTTATCGGCATCTAACTCTTCCCAAAAAGTAGAGTTAATCATTAGCTGATAATTGATTCCTTGTTTACCTACGCATGCTGTTGGTATTTTGTCACTCCATAACTTATTTAACATAATTAAAAAGAACCCGTAATAGGGCTCTTGCAACATAAGACTTTTACTAGCCTTACTTAATGATTCTATTTTATTCATATAGCTATGTCATTAGTTGATTAAATATTTTTTTAGCTTCGTTTGCTCCTACTTTCTTTACTAAGTCACTGAAGTCTGTTACTCCAGGTAACTCAGGCATAAAGAAATAAGGAGTCTGATATCTTCTACTAAAATCTTCTGATAAACTTTTCCCTGCTTTATCATTATCAAACAAACATACTACTCTTTCAAACCTAGATTTGTATTCGTCCATAACAGAAACTTTCATATTGACAGATTCTGATTGTAGACCTACACTAGGTATTTTCATTACATCTCTTAAACTCATAACGTCTTTTAAAGACTTAGTGATTATAAGAGTCTTTCCTTTATTAGGAAGTTTTGTGTATCCTTGATGGACAGAGTAATTTGCGTTATTGATCCATTTAAACTTTTTGTTATATGGCTGATAAATTTTATAGGAAACAGCATTATCTTTTTTTTCTAGGTATGCATAAGCATACTTATCTACAGGTAAAGCATTACCATTATAAAAAACATAACTTATAGGTATTACATTAAAATGATTTAAAGTTTTCTTGCTAATTCCGAAAGCTTTCCAAAATCCAGCATCGTGTTTTTGCCACAATCTGCTTTTGATTCCTATTCTAATAGGCTTTCTTTGTATTACTTTTTTAGCAACTACTACTTTTTTCTTTTCTATGTCTACTGTTGTACCTGTCCCTTTTAGATCGTAGGCAATACGCCAAATAGCTTGCCCATAATTTAAATTAAATAATAGACTTACAAACTTTACAACATCGCCTGTATCTTTAGTGGCAAAGTCGTAAAACATTAATGTACCAGAACCATCTCTGTGGTAATAATAACCAAATGACGGTACATTGTCTTCTCTAAGTGGACTACATATGTTAATGTTTAATATTACAGGTTCCCCTGTGTAGAAAGAATAGATATCTTCCTGCTCTAAGCAGGAAAATAATTCTACTCTTGATAAGCTTTCGTTATAGATAATAGAGTTTAAATCTATTTTTCCCATAATAAAAAAAGAGGAGGATTTCTCCCCCTCTTATGTTTTTAGTGTTTACCAATCTGCTTCGTCATCTGCAACGACAGCGTTAACTTCTCCTCCAGTACTAACTGCATCTTCTACAAGACGAGTCATACCGTCTAAGTCACTTAGTTTAAGATTAGTAGCATCTGCAGGTACGCTCATAGATTCTACAAAAGGAACCCAGCTACGAATTTGAATGTATTTCTTACGGTAATCATTAGTACCGTAGTTAGCAAATACACGAACAGAACCTAAATTAGGTAATGCTCCTTTTAACATTTTCATAGACTCGTCTAACATAGCTTCTGCGCTATTTACAACAGGAAGTTGTGCATTAGGCCCTAGAGCACAGTGCAATAAATGTTTAAGAATTTTACCTTGTTTCTTAATTAATTGCTCTATACTTTGCCACTGAGTAGCCTTGTTAACATACCATAATGGTGTATTACAAGTTGCTCCGTTACTATCTGTAAAGATAATTTTATAGTCAGGAGCCATTTCTTTGTCTTCTGCTGATTTCTTTACTAAAGAAACTTTTACGTTTTCTACTGTTCCTGCGTTACCTCCGTTAAAAATAGCTACTCCTTGTGCAGGATTAAAGCTGTCGTCATTTAAATTAATGTTCATCTTTTGAATTAATTTTTAATAAATAAATAAATAAATAAAAGTAGGTTAAGCCTACCACTCATCTGTTACTGTTTCTTCAGACTCTTCTAGAGTATCTGAAACCATTATACTATTTTCTGAATCCTGCGTACTGCTTATTACAGGTTCCAGAAGAACAGGTTCTTCTTCTTCCTCTACTATAGGAATATTTAATTCTTCTTCTGTCTTGAGTTCGTGATACTCTTGATTGCCAGCAAAATCATCATCATTATTAGTAGTTTCTTCTGTTGTAGTATTTGCTACTTTAAAATAAGGTTCTCCTTCTACTGCCTCTATGTGCAAATAGTTTTCTACAGAAGTATCTAATTTTAATGTAAAAGCAATAAACTCATATGTCTTTTTATCAGAAAAAGAAAACGACTTATTAACTTTAAAGAACTTCATGCTCTCATTTTCTGTTAAAGAAGCTGCTAATACAATCTCATTTGTACCAGTATCTCTACCGAAAGTTACAAATGATTCGTTTCCATTTTCAGGTTTAACTAGTCCTAAGCTATCTACAGCAGCTTTGTTAAAACTAAGTTTACGGCCTGAACCTTTTCCTGCAAAAGCAGACATTGTTACTACAGGAGTCGTAAACTTCTCCATTTTTGTTGCACGTTGTGCGGGTACTCCCCAATCAATTCCCATCTTGTTTAAGTTTTAAGGGTTAATAAATACAAATTAATAATACTCGTTGATAGCCTTGTCTACGATATTTAAATCGTTTGCAATATGTTCTTCTTCAAACATATCTATAGGCGTTTTACAAGTGTCAGAACCATTAGTAGTTGTTCTAAATATGTGGTTGTTAGGTTCTCCTGGAGAACGTTTAACTTCACAATAAAGAACTATAGAACTAAAGCTCTCAGGTACAAATCTTTCAAGCTGCTTACCTTGTACAGCTACTCTTTCTACTCCAAATCCTGAATCATCATAATGTACTTCAGGATGTGCAAATAGATAAACATGTAAATCATCTCTAACTCTATCGTTAATGATGTTCATTAAGTCATACATACCGCCTGAAAATTTACCCCACTTTTCGAAACCTTTAGAAGCTCTAAATGTTTTACTCATAACATGGTCAGTCATAATTCTTGACCAAGTATCAATAACGAAGGTTTTAACTTCAGGTTTGTTTTTGTGGACATTTTTCAATGCTTCTATGACTTCATCTATATTAGATGATTTTTTATAATTACCTTTCTCTTCAGAATATTTGTCTTCAAACTTCTTAAAAGGCAAAGGTTTTTGATCCGTGTTCATAATAAATGTTTTACTCGGATCTAGATTTCTTAATGAGGTAGATTTCCCCATACCAGATTTACCTACGATAAATACTAATTTTCCCATACTTCTTGTTATTTTTTTTGGATAATAAATATACTGATTTTTTAACTATTTAGCAAGCATTTCGTGCTTGACTTTGACACTCTTTTTCTTCCGCTTTCCCCAGTATTTACCACGTAAATGGGGGAAATCTTCTTGAGTTTTTCTAGACGCTCTAGCTATAGAATCTACATAAGGAATCTTACGATTACTCATGTCTTTTAAGAACTGTTTTGCTGAAGTATCTACATCATAATGGATGTGTTTTAGATACTTGTAATACAGTAACTCATTAGAATCTCTACATCTAGGCGAGTTAGTTAATGTCAACTTAACCCAATCTTTAAAATCTGCTATCATACAATATTGTTTTTGTTTAAAATAGTTTCTAATAATTTAGGATTTGCTTTTATGTCAGATGCTTTTGGAAGCTCTTCAAATTTACCTACAGCTCCTTGAAAATGGAAACCCATAGATAAACTGTCCATACCGTCACGATTCTTTAATATGTGTCCTGAACGATAATTTCTCCTAAGAGGATAATTACCTTCTAATATAGGGTACCCTCTATGAGTACCTATACCATATCTAAAAGGATTAAATAATGCAACAACAGTGTTGGCGTCTTCTTGTGTAGCACCTGTGTCTTTAAAGTCAGACAGTTGAGGTTCTACTGAATCTTGTTT
>Ga0098060_1000719_pt1 | contig 14240 bp, 18 predicted proteins | sample 21_taG_FD_77063 | JGI IMG/M metagenome (GOLD analysis project Ga0098060, IMG submission 77063) | Marine viral communities from the Subarctic Pacific Ocean - 21_ETSP_OMZ_AT15319 metaG | ecosystem: Environmental > Aquatic > Marine > Oceanic | place: Pacific Ocean | collected 2015-01-19 | reverse complement strand
TGATTCTAGTTTACCTGTGTATCTAAAGAAACCATTTTCTGACATCCAGTAAGCTGTACCATCTACTTCAACAGCTGCGTTCTGACCAATCAATCCACAGTTGGTACCTACTTGTTGGAATGAAAATGTAAATGGTGGACCAACAAAACGCATAATAAATAACGCTGTGTCTGTCCAAATGTAAATGGCATCACGACCTCTAATCGCTCCTACAAGTTTAGAACCATCCGCTAGTCTTTGTGTACCTGCTGTATTGGTAGCTGTTGGTGTGTAAGAATTAATATCTTCTTGAGAAGAGAATCTAATAAACATAGGGTCTTGTGTAGATTTAGTTCCTATGGTTGTTTCTGTTCCAAAAAATATTAAGTGTCTATCTGGTGTAGATACTAAACTAAATGCAGATGCTGTTGGTGCGCCTGTTATAATCGTTGCTCTAGTATTGTTAGCTCCAGTAGGATTAGAGTCCCACTCAAAACTCTCACCGCCATTTATGGTTGCAATAAGTTTATTACCTAAATTATCTAGTGACCATAATCCTGGTGCTGTTACAATATCTCCAGATGCTGCAGCATTCCAAGCAAAAAAGTTTGATGCATCTGTTACCGTTGCACCCGATGAATGTGTAGCTGCTGTCGTTCCTAAAGCACCTCGTGTTAATCCAGATAATGTTCCGCTACTATTACCTGTGTATGTAATTAATTCTGTTCCAATCAACACTGTACCTGAAGATGGGAAAGAAGAAGAACTTGCCATTGTTAAACTTGTTACCGATGCATTGATGTCCGATGATAATGTAGATGTAAATTGTCCTGTTTGTTGTCCACCCCAAGATCCCAAACTCCAACCTGTTGACGCAACCTCTACTGCTGGTCCTACCGGATAGTAATGTTGAACTCGAATACCACCAGATGTTGAAGCACCAGATCCTGACTCGTTTGATTCCATTTCTATCGTTAGTGTTGTATCTGTTGGTATGGATGTCACCATAAATTTTTTATCTGTAAAGTCTCCAGAACCAAAATCAGAACCAGTGATAGCTGTAAAAGTGTCTAATAATATAATATCAAACTTATTTATGTTGTGTGCAGATGCAAAGGTAAGTGTTACAGTCTTTGATCCGTTAGTTGTAGAAAAAGCATTTGATAAAGATGTTGTAGCTTTAATAGGATGTATGTCGTAAAATATACCTCCAGAGTATGCATACAAAATTCTGTTTGTTCCTAGGATAGCATACTTGATACCTGATGTATTAACAAAGTGATGAATAGCTGTTGCTCGACCTGTTATGGCAACTGAACCTAGTTGTGACCAACCACCAATTTTTTCTGGTGTGCCATATCTAAATCTAACATTATCACCGTTGACCCATTGGCTTTCACCACCGGTAGCAGTGACCTGTTTATTAAATCCAGGCGCAAATTTAACTTTTTGCAGCATAGTGATTTCCTACGCCTTATGGTTTAGTCGGCCAAGTAGCGTTGTTACATTTATCAACGGTATCTTTACCAGCTGGAAGATCTCTTAAATTTTGTCTGTATGTTGTCATATCGCTCGACATAGTGACATCAGACAAAGCATAAAAGTCTGTCTCTGCTAAAAGTTGATTTCTTCTAGTTCTTAAAGCAGCTTGTGCTCTTGCTACAGCACCATCCGCCCACGCTTGTTCTTCAGCGTCTCTTGCTGTCTCTTCTGCAGCTGTAAGCTGAATACGCTCACCGTTAACCATCTTGAATCTAGGCATATTTGTTCTCCTTGTTTTTTGTTTATATACTATTTCATATAGTTGTAAAAGCCTATTTTACCCCATACAAATCGATTGTTCCAGAATCAATGTTTCCTGATGTGCATTGAAAACTTACACCGTTAACAGCACTTGTCGTATTAGCATAACCACCAATAAGACTTTGTGCAGCGTAATCAGGATCTCCTGCAAAATTAGTGCTTATGTTAGCAATAAAATGTTTTACAAAAGTTGTATTTGATGGATCAAACAAATGTAAAAAACCATCTAAATTATGATCTGCATCATTTCCTAAACTTCTTGCTAAATTTTGATAACCTGTACCTTGTGCAAGATCGTGCCCTGATTCATAACCTAAAGCTGTACTAGAACCCCCTTCATCGTGTGACGCTTCAAAAAAAGTTGTAGTTTTAGTTACATTGTAATTACTACCACCATCAACACTTAAATTAAATGTAAGTCTTCCATTCGTTCCATCAGATGCTGGGTGTATATTATTAAAAAAAAATATATATTCTTTGTAAGTGCTATCAATACCTGATGTTATACTTAAACTTGATGATGAACTAGCAGTTGATCTTGATATAAAAACTAAATTACCAAGTCCCGTTGTTGTTCCAACTGCTGTTGCATCTTTTAATGCTCTATTATTTAAAGTTACAATACTCATTATGATTTACTCAATCCATACATTTTAATTACGCCACTGTCTATGTTTCCACTATTAAATTTAAAATCAACTCCATCAATAGCGGCAGTTACATTACAATATCCAGCAGTTCTTGAATTAATAGTATAATTATCACTAAAATACATATTATTAGTATCCATAAAGTGTTTAACAAAAGTAGTGCTAGATGGTGAAAAAAGATAAAGTGTTCCTGAAATACTTTCATCATTTCCATTACCGACTCCTGAAGTGTTTAAATCTTGATAACCTGTTCCTTGTGCTAAATCGTGGCTGGTATCATATCTAAAATTTGTTGTACTACCACCTTCATCTTGAAAAGCATAAAAATGCGTTGAAGTTTTTGTAGCATCAAATGCTGTACTACCATCTCTAAAATTTACTTGAAATCTTACTCCATCTGATGCTGGGTGACAATTAATATATTTAAAAATATAAGTATCATATGTGCTATCAATACTAGAAGTAAAAGAAGATGATGATACGCCTGATGATATTGTATTTGTAGTAATTAAATTTAAACTACCACTTGCTATACTATCTAAAGCAGTTACATTTAATATAGATCTATTGTTATATTTAACTAACGCCATATAATTTAAAAGTTCCTGAATCTATGTTACCTGTGTTTAATGAAAATTGTACAGCATTAATAGCTGATGTTGTGTTTCCATAACCACCTATAAATAATTGATGAGAATACACACTTTCTCCATATGCATTTGTTTCAGCAATAAAATGTTTTACGAATGTTGTGTTGCTTGGATCGAATAAATGTAAAGTGCCTGAACAACTTTCGTCTGCATTAGATGCATTTATAGCACCTGATATTCTTTGTGAACCTGTTCCTTGTGCTAAATCATATCCTGTTAAGTACGTTATTGAAGCACCGCCATCATCTTCTTGATGAAATGCTCTAAAAGCACTAGATGTTTTTGTAACATTATAGTTGCTTCCACCATCTGCTGATAAGTTCATATATAAACTAGCACCAGTTGATGGGTGAACATTATAGTATTTAAAAATATATTCTTTGTAAGTAGAGTCTATGCCACTTGTAAAAGATATTGTTGAACTACTACTAGCAGTTTGAGTAGATATTAAATTTAAAGCACCACCACTAATAGCTGCAGGTATCGAAGTTATAGCTGATAAGGAATTATTGTTACAAAAATTTAAAGCCATTAGGTTACTCCGTACATTGTTATGGTTCCTGAATCTATGTTTCCACTAGACATCGCAAATTGTACTCCATCTATTGCAGCTGTAACATTACAATATCCAGCTACAAATTGCTGAATACTTGCATTTGAATTGTGTGTATTATTTCCATTATATAAAAAATGTTTTACAAAAGTTGTATTACTTGGATCAAATAAATGTAAAACTCCACTAATACACTGATCAGAATCATCCCCAACACCACTATGTAACATTTGTGCTCCAGTGGACTGTGCTAAATCTCTACCTGATTCATAATTAACACTACCATTACTTGCTGATTCATCATTTGATGCTTGAAAAAAAGTAGTCGTTTTTGTTGCGTCAAAAGCAGAACTGCCATCTCTAAAATTAACTGTAAAATTTACATTGTCACTTGCTGGATGTATATTATTAAATATGAAAATATATTCTTTATAAGTACTATCTATACCTGATGTAATATCTATAGTTGATGATGAACTTGCAGTAGAAGTAGATATTTTTGTTAAACTACCCCCAGCACTTGCTGTCTCTAAACCATTAGCACCAGAATTAAATCTTATAGCTTCACTAGCAGCAGGTGTAACATTTATACTATTAAATTTTAATTTATTAAGAGCCATTATTTTGTTATCCCATACATTTTAATAACACCAGAATCTATTGTTCCAGAAGATGCAGAAAATTCTACTCCATCAATAGCTGCAGTTACATTAGCATAACCAGCAGTATAAGTAACTGTTGAATTATCTCCACTATCCATATTTTGAGTTCTTGCCGTAAAATGTTTAACAAACGTAGTCGAACTTGGTGAAAATAAAAACATATCACCTGAAAGAGAACCATCATTTTGATTTCCTGTCACTAAATTTAAAAAATGCCCCCCTGTGCTTTGTGCTAAATCTCTATCAGAGTCATAGCTAAATGAATTTGTACCAGCTTCAGTATTTCTAGCAAAAAAATGAGTTGTAGTTTTTGTAGCATCAAAAGAAGAATCACCATCTCTAAATTTTAAAAAAAATGCTTCATTGGCATTAGAAAAATGTAAATTAAAAAATTTAAATAAATAAGTATCATAAGTGCTATCGATCCCTGAAGTAAAACTTGAAGAGGATACACCTGAAGATATAGTGTTAGTTGAAATTAATGTTATAGCACCTGGTGCTGCTGTATCAAATCCATTAGCACTAGCGTTAAAAGCTAACCCTGTGCTTGCAACTGTTGTCAAATCAAAACTATTAAAATTAAATTTAGTTAACGCCATATAATTTTATAACTCCACTTTCAATATTTCCTGAATCAAACTTAAATTGTATAGCATCAATAGCACTTGTTGTATTTAAATAACCAGCAACATAATTTGAATTAACATAAGCATTAGCAACTAAAGTTCCCGTAGCAATAAAGTGTTTAACAAATGTAGTATTAGATGGGTCAAATAAGTGCAAAGTTCCGCTACCACTATCATCAGCATTTGCTGTTATACTACTTAAAACTCTTTGAAAGTCAGTTGATTGTGCTAAATCTTTACCACCCTCATAACTTAAATTTGCTGTTGAATCTGCTTCATTATGGTCTGTTTGAAAAAATGATGAAGTAAGAGTAACTCCATAAGAACTTCCACCATCTGTGCTACCTTGAAAACTAAAATGTCTGCCAGTTCCGCCATCAGGGTGAATATTATAAAACTTAAAAATATATTCTTTATAAGTAGAATCTATACCACTGGTAAAAGATATTGTTGAACTACTACTAGCAGTTTGAGTAGATATTAAAACTAAGCTACCACCAACATCATCCGCAGCTAACCCATTGTTACTAGAGTTAAATGTTATAAACTTACTCGCTGTTGGAGTAACGTTGAAGCTATTAAAGTTTGCTTTAGATATTGCCACATTCTACTCCTATGTAATTCCGTAAATTTTAAATACACCTGATGCAATATTACCTGACGAAAACTGAAATTTAAATGCATTATGTGCTGCTACTTTTTTATAAACACCACCAAGCAAAAACATTGTAGCAGCCTGATCAGTTTTAGTAGATTGAACTTGACCAATAAATTGTTTAAAATTATCTGTTCCTAATATATTAAAAAAAGTTACTTCTCCTGAAGTATTTTCACCAGCGGCATTACCCATATTAGCAGGAGTAATTTCAAATTGAGTACCACTATTGTTATTATTTTTTAAAATAGTGGCGTTGTCTGAAGTCATACCAAAACTATTTCTTTGATGATCACTGTCTGATTTAAAACTTGAACCGTTATCATCTGAAATTAAAAGATCAAGTCTGACATTATCTGTTGCACAGTGAACATTTGACCAAGTAAGATGATAATCTCTGTAAGTAGAAGTAACGTAGGTATTATTAAATGTAACATTAGCTGAGTCACTTGCAGTAACTGTATGTAATAAAGTTTTATGTGGAGTAGACTTTAAATGACTAAAATCTATTCTTTTTAATACACCAGCATCCGATAATAATAATTCATCAGTATCTGCAGGAGTTTCTGCTAAAGCAGTTTGCCCTGAGATTACATCTGCATTAAATTTAGCAGCTGTTACTGAGTTAGCAACTAGTTTTGCAGTTGATATACTATTGTCTGATGGTGTGCCTAAGTCTAACACATCACCTAAAATAATCACGAAGTCGATTACATCTCCCGTTGCAAGATTGCTTGCGAAGGTAAGTGTGGATCCTGATACCGTAAACGAGTCGCCGGGCGCCTGAAGTACGCCGTTAAGACTGACCAACATATGGTTAACATTTTCCGGGCTTACCGCTGCACTGCCTACTGTTAAACTGTATGCTGCTTGTCCATTAACAACCGATATTGCATCACACTTTTGAAAGTTTCCTACTACTGGTTGTTTACCTATATATGCCATTTATTCTCCTATGATTTTGCCACTCCGTACATTGTAAAACTACCCTCTGCTATATCACCACTAGTAAATTGAAATTTAATACCATTTACTGCTGCAGTAGAACCTGTATTCGCACCAGCACCTACAGTATAACAAGGTAAAGCATTTTTTTCCATATAACCACCAAAAAAAGCAATATGTTTATTATGACTTGTATTTGATGGATTATATAAAATAATTTCTGCATTAAAACTTTCTGCTGATGCACCACCAACATTATCTCCTGTCATACGAATATTACCAGCGTTTCCACTTTGTACATTACCTGAATTTCCTCCTGAATCTATTGAAGATACTGAGTATTGATATGGATTACTTAAATAATTTGATCCGCTATCAACTGAATAAAAAACTTCTATATCTTGGTTATCTGTGGCAGGTCTCACACCTGAAAGAATAAATTTATAAGCATCATAAGTGCTATCAATACCTGAATTAAATGCAACACTAGCTGTGTTACTTGAAATAGTTGTATGTGATAAAAGGACCAAACCTCCTGATTTAATAAGTGAGTAATCTATTCTCTTTAATGTTCCAGCATCAGATATTAAGAGCTCATCTGTGTCATCTGGTGCAGAAGTTAAAGCTGTTGTTCCAGTAATCATTTCAGCAGATATTTGTGAGCTTCCTACTGATCCACCTGCTGGATTAACTGTTTGTAATGCTCTACCTAAAAATACAGCATACATAGTATCTGTGCTAGCTGTAGCTGCAGATAATGTAAGAGCAGTCCCACTAGCTGTGTATGCTTTACCTGAACCAGGTTGTTGTCTTACGTTATTAACAAATAACGCTATTTCATTTTCATTTGTAACGGGATGATCCAACGTGTAGGAGGTTGTAGCACTCGTTGAAAATTCCTGAGTTGCAAATGATGTAAATGTTTCTGCTGGTATTGGACCAATATACGCCATCTTACGTTATCTCCATTATCGACAGAGTTCCTGATAGTTTATCCGCTACAGAACAGTCTATTTTAATCTCATCTGTTGCCTCTAATACAACCTTACCACCTGATAATATCTCAAGCGATGTCCCTGCAGGGATGTTTACATCTTTTACAAGAAACGAGGTTCCGTTAGAAACGTTGTTTGCACCACCTCTACTACCTGTGTCACTCACTAATTCTACCTCTGCAGTTACTGCAGTTGTATGAATATTAGTAAGGATTAACCCAAGAACAACTGTAGTTGTGCTTCCAGCACAAGTATACATTTTGTACGCTGTGCCTGCTGAAGCTGGTTCTGCTGCGAAAGTTACCACTTTGAACGTGTTTGCCATTTATATCCTCCTACTACTTTATACCTTACCCTAACGCAATTGCAAGTGCAGTCGGGTCGTCTGTACTAAATCCTGCACTTGTTAAATATGTTTTAACGTCTGTTAATGCTACCTGTTTCATCGTTCCAGCATCGTTTGTGACTAATCTATCAGCGTCTGCCAGTGTTGTAGAGGTAGCTGATGTATCGCCATCCATAACATTTAGCTCTGTTGCTGTAGATGTAACGCCATCTAAAATATTAAGTTCAGCTGCTGTAGATGTAACGCCATCTAGTATGTTTAACTCTGCTGCTGTGGATGTAACTGCTGTGCCGTTAATAGCTAACTTATCTGTTACAATGTTAAAAGTACCATTGTCTTCTACTCTAGCTACTTCTGTTCCATCTCTTTGTTGGAATATTATATCTTTTGCATCAACAACTGGTCTTATAATGACATCACTTGATGAGTTAGTTACTCTTAAAATCTCTGTTCCAGCAACTTTAAAATTAAAATCTCCACCACCTGCATCTAAAATAATGTCTGCACCAGCATCTAATGTAATATCACTAGAGTTATCTATCTCTGCAATAACAGGTGTTGTTAGTGTTTTGTTAGTCAATGTCTGTGTTGCAATAAGAGATACTAATGTTGAGTTACCACCATCTGGTAGTAATAATTCGTTGGTTACACCAGCTGAATGTGGTTGAGCTTTTACAATCTGACCGTGGGAGTTAGACTCACAATTAAATTGTATAGCACCTGAGTTTGTATTACCTTTAACAGTTACGTGTCCTGTGCCATTTGGTGCTAATTCTAAATCTGCATTTGATGTAGTAACAATATCTTGACCATTCATATCAAGATCACCGCCTAATTGTGGTGTAGAGTCTTCTACTACATTTGATATTGCACCTGATGTAGCAAGCCCTGATACTATTGCTGATCTAGCTATTTTTTTAAGTCCACCCCCTGAAGTATCAACTGCTAAGAATACATCATCATTAGCAACTGTAGATATTTCTGATAATGAACCAACTGCTACAGAATTAAAGTTTGTACCATCTGCAATTAATAAATTACCTGCAGTGTTTGTACCCATAGTAATATCATCACCAGCTACTGTAAGATCTCCAGTTATACTTAAGTTTCTAAATCCAGATATATCTTTGTTTGAATCTACTATAACTGCTAAAGATGCAGATACAGTTCCTGCAGTAATACCATCTAATAAATTTAATTCTGCCGCAGTTGAAGTTACACCATCTAAAATATTTAATTCTGCTGCTGTTGAAGTTACACCGTCAAGAATATTTAACTCTGCTGCTGTTGAAGTTACACCATCTAAAATGTTTAACTCTGCTGCAGTTGATGTAACAGCAGTGCTACCTAAAGTTAAACCACCATCAGGTATAACAACACTACTTCCTGATAAAGCTGTAAACGTGTTTGCTGTAAATCTAAAATCGTCTGCACCAGCTATTGCAATATCTATCTGGTCATCTGTGTCAGCTGTAATTGTTGTATCCGCGTCAGCATCAAGTGTTAATACTCCACCATCTAAATCTGTTGCACCACCAAAACTGGCATCGACTATATTTGTACCATCAGAAAAAACTAATTTAGTGCTTTTATCAGATGCACCAAAAGTTACACCTGTTCCTGATGCAGTTTTAAATTGAACAGTGTGTGCACCGCTTGTGCCATTTACTACAATGTAAACTTTTTCTATTGAGTCTGGAACAGTAACAATCTGATTACCTGTAATAGTTCCAGTTAATTTTATAACTGCGTGTCTTGCAACCGATGTGGATTCTGTAGTGTCCCCATCTGTAATAGTTAAAGCTGTTGTTGCTGCACCACCAGCAATAGACTTTTCTACATAACCAGCGATAGCTTTTTCTACGATTTGTAAGTTGGTATTAGTTTTTGTTCCCCAAGTTCCGGCGTTTTCGCCAGTTGCCATTAGTTCTATACCTAAATCTGAAAATGTTGATGCCATATTTTATTCCTTACGGTGTTTGTTGAGGGACTGGTATACGAGGTTCTCCATCCGTATAATCGTCTCTTCTTCTTCTACCTAATTGTTCTCCTCCAAATTTCTGCATTTCTTGCCTATATTTTTGTTCATATAATTGTAGCATATCTGCTGGACCTTTTAAGAAACCATAAGTTTCTGCTAGGCAACAATATAGCAGACCATTTGGAAAATTCATACTAATATAATTAACACCATTGCCCTCTAATAAATCAGGAACTTTGTTGTAATGTAATTTATAAGCAAACGTTGCGCTGGGTGTTGGAGCCATAATAATCGATCCAGAAGTGTCGGCAGCCGCTCCTGTTGCTCCAGTGTCTAGCATTGCATAATATTTTGGTGTACCAGTTGATGTATTTGCTGAAATATATTCTTCTAAAAATGTAATATCTCTTTTTTCTAAATATGTATTTGCACCTGTAAATGTAGATCCAGTGGCTGTATAAACTTGCACAGACCTAACAACTAAAGCACCGGCAGGAACAGCTAATGTATTTGTGCCAGATGTTAAATTACCTGTTTCTACTTTTCTATCTGCATCAATCGGAGCATCCCTAAATATTCTATATTGTGCATTTAAAATAATATTTTCTAATACAGAGTCAGAGAGAACCGTAGAGCTAACTTCAGTATAACTTCTTATTTGTGTTTTTAATCCTGATGCACTTATTCCTGGCATATTAAGCTGTTAAGGTTACTGGTCCTGACGAGCAACCTTCTCCTCCTCCTGATACTCCACCTGTTGTAGCAGTATCCGTGTCTACAGTAAAGTGGTAGAAATTTTCTGTGTTTGCAATATTTCCGCTAGAATCTCTTTTACCAACAGTAATTGAGTAACCAGCAGCTTTTGCTATATTTGATCCTGTAATACCATCAAAATCTCTTGGGTTTTTAAAACCATCTGGGTCTGATGTTGTGTGTCTTGCACCTCTAAATCTTACTGTATCTCCTGTAGATCTACCGTGTCCTTGTTCTGCTACGTTTATAATTCCAGAACTAGCTGATATGGTTTCAAAAGCATCTGGTTTTAATAATATTAAAACCTCATTTTCCACTCTTTGAGGTCTAGCATTTCTTAAACCTTGTTGCTCTGCACCTCTGTTAGCTCTAAGTTCTAACTGTGGATGTTTTTCTTCATATTCAGATTTGTGAACAAAGGAGCCATTCCATTCTGTAACCATTTCATCATATGGAAACTCTAGTCCTGATCTATCTGATATTGCTTTTGCATATTTTGGCATAATTAAATACTCGGGTAATAGTTTTTCGGAGTTATGTGAGTGCTTGTAGAAGAACCATCTTCTGCTAACGCTCTTGCTAACTCATCTTCATAATATAATTTTAACGCTTGAACTCTGTCAGGTGCATATTTTTGTGCTAAATAAAATGCTAATCCTGATGCCATACAAGGCACAAATCTAAATGGCACGTCTGTTGCATCTGTGTATGTAGAGTCTGCATCTTGTATTCTTTTAACAAAATTAATATGAACATCTTTTGATGCCGCTGTTGAATCTGGTGTTGGGTATAAAGTGACCGTAACTTTATCAATAAATCTTTGCACAAAGTATTGAGCTGGTGTGCCTTTTGTCAATTTATTAGCAATCGCAGAATATGTTGATCTATCTATTTTAGTTAAAGCAGAATCGGATTGTGTTGTTTGTGTTCTGTTTTGTCTAAATGTTGCCTCTAATACATCAGCTAAACCAAACGTGCTAGAGCCACTTGTGCCCCCAGCAGTTGCAGCCGAAGTACCATCAGCACTAGATCTAAAGAAAGAATACTCTGCTTGGCCTTCAATAAGATCAATATTTGTGTCACCTATTTCCCAATAGTGCAAACCTCTATTACCCCATTCTTGAAAAAGAATGTTGAGAGATCTTCTTGCTGATTTTAGCTGGTATCCAGAAGTTACTTGTGAACCGATTCGCTCGTATGCCTCTGCAATTATATCATCAACTGCAAAAGTTTTATCGAAAGTAACTGTGCCGGAAGTTGTATTGGCCATCCGTTACCCTCCTAATAATTCTTCAAGAACTCTGCAATAACTGTGTAAGTATTTCCAGAATCAGCTGCACCTGGTACAACAAAGTTTACATCGTTTTCATTTGAGTTAGATGAGGTATTTGCTGGAACTCCACCAAATTCTCTAAAATCCCAATACCCAGATCCTATTAAAGTTACAATTGGAATATCTCCATCTGAATCTTCATAGTCTAAACGAGCAAAAGAGTCCTTTCCATCACCATTTGAACAAGAATACCACAATCTTTGTAGTGTTAAATGTGTTGGACTTTCTCCAGATACGTTAGCTGCAAGTGCAGATACATCTGCAAATACAGTTGTGCCACCTGATCCGTCTGATTGATTTACTATTTTAATGGTTACTCTCTTGTCATTTTGTTGCAAGATAGTAGGTCCTGTTACTGTGTCTGCCATCGTTTCCCTCCTTAATCAAGAAACTGTGGGGGCATAAGCCCCCACTCTAATTAACGTTAATAATTATGCTCCTAAGATACCTATAAAAGTTAATCTTATAATTGTATCTCCTCCTGGATCACCACTTACAACAACTTCTACTTCATCAGCAGTTCCTGTTGCACCAGTTGTTCCAGTTCCTAATCCTCTAACTCCATTACATCCAAAGATACCTTTGAATCCTGTAGAGTTAACAGCAATAGTTGCACCGTCTAAATAAGAATCAGTGTCTGCATCATCTCCAACGTCCACTAAGTTTACAGCGTTTGCTGCTGCTGTAGTTACGTTCACACCAATAGCTAAAGGTGCAAAGTTTGCGGGCATTCCAATAGACGCTTCTTTACCTGTAGTAGCACCGTTAGCTACAGTTATTGTAGCTTGGTACGTTTGAAGAGTCATTGTATTTGTAGATGCTGCTTTTAATTCAACAGATCCAGCTGTGTTGCTTGAAGTGTCTCCAGTTGAATTTGTTCCAACAACCACTTTATCTGTGTGTGCACCAGTTGTAGTGTTTTTTGTTGAAACTTTTACAGTTGATTCCGATCTTACCGGTCCTGTAAATGTTGTGTTTGCCATAATAATATTCCTCCTAGAATATCAGAACGCAGTCCCTAGGGGCAGTCGACTATACGCGTCTACGCTCTATATTTATTTTTTATGTATAGTGATTAATTTATATAGTAGATTTTAATAAAGTGCAAGAGAGCCTGTAATGAAGTTACGTATTTCAACGATGTAGCTTTTTATTAAGTAGCTACTGAAACTTCGGGTGCTGCGTCCTCGATTTTGTTAGTTAGATTAGCTACTCTAGCTTCCTCTAACTTAATCTGATTAACAACTTCTTTAATTTTGTTGTCAATCCTAACCATATCCAAAGTATATCTTTGGTGGTTACGCTGCTGCACCGCCCACTCTGTCTCCAGACCTCTCTTCTGTTTGTAAAGGTCCCTTACGTGCATTTGCATCTATGATCTCCTCGTAGGTTATCCATAGTTTACGATGGTCTATAAATCCATCTTTTTCCCATACAATATCATTTTTTCCTAGTTTGTCAACTAGTGCATTTTCAAAGGCTTTATCTTCGTCCTCTGATGATATTTCAAAAGACGCATAATACCCATATGCTCTGATTTGTACTCGGAAATTTTTCATAGTGCCTTTCTTCTTTAGCATAAAAAAAGGGGGCTCGAAAGCCCCCTTCTTAATTAAAAGTTATTAGATTACGCTGCTCCTGGAGAACCGAAGATACCTCTAGGGTCTGAGAATCCAAATGAATATCTCTCTCTAGCTTTGTATTTTACGTTTCCAGTTTCGAAATCACCTTCCATCGAAGTTTTTACTGGTGATCTAACGAACATTTTTAATCCATTAGGTACATCAGTCTTGATGAAAAACGCATCTGTGTCAGTTAAGTAGTGGTTAACCACATAGCCTTGTGGGATCATTCCCATATTAGCTACTGCGTTGATGTCATTGTCAGCTGTTCCAGTTCTACCTGTAGACTTCATAAGTCTTTCAGCTGTAAACTGAAGCTCAGAAGGAATAATTAATTTCATTCCTCTTGCTGCAATTTTTAACCCTCTTTCATCAGTCATTGCTGCGATGTCAATTAACGACTGCTCTAACGATGTTTCGTTTAAGTCAGCTGCAGTTGACAACTCATTTTTAAATGTTCCAGCAACAATTGGGTGAACAGCAGAACATAATTCTACTCCATCACCACCTGTGAAGTTTGAGTCAAACGCATTGTTTAACACATTTGCTGCTTTAACTTGTTTTGCGTTAGCCATAGATCTAGCTAATGCTTTTGTATATCTAGACGCAAGTCTGTCATACAAGTTATCTTCAATCGCTTCTTCAGTGATTGAGAACGCTAAAGCAAGCGTTTCGTGAGTGTATCTA
>Ga0098060_1000714_pt1 | contig 14316 bp, 11 predicted proteins | sample 21_taG_FD_77063 | JGI IMG/M metagenome (GOLD analysis project Ga0098060, IMG submission 77063) | Marine viral communities from the Subarctic Pacific Ocean - 21_ETSP_OMZ_AT15319 metaG | ecosystem: Environmental > Aquatic > Marine > Oceanic | place: Pacific Ocean | collected 2015-01-19 | reverse complement strand
TTTTCTCTAATGCTAAAATAACATTATTGGTTGTATCTACATCAATACCATTTGCTAAACAAACTTCTTTTAATAAAACAAGGTGATAGTCATTACTAGGATTTGGTACACCATTGGGGACGATTCGCCTCCACTCTATAAAAAGCTTTCCTAAATCAAAACTCATAATTCTTTAATGTCCCGTATGTGTTGCCAACTTTGCTATGAATAATAAAGTCGTCTTTTTGTAATATCTTTTGGATATCATGTATTGTTTCCTTACCATCTTCCTTTGAATAGTCAAATAAAAAACTATCGTAATTGTAATGAACTATATTTGTTTTCCTCTCTAATAAATATATGTGTAATTTATTTAAGATAGTAACATTCCGTTCAGTTTCATAGGCTTGTATGTAGTAATTAAATAACTTTTGAGCATTTAGGTCACCTAAATTCTCTCTTTTCATTGGTCGTTTATAAATATGTGTTAAGATTCTATTCCGAGTCATATATTCGTCATAAAATACTTTAACTAAGTCCTCTACACCTCTGAAAAACTCACTCATCTCAGAAATGTCCTTTCTAACACCACCATATAAGTTTTGGAATGTTATTGTCTTTGCTTCTGACTCTGTTACACCCAAATCATCTGCTAACTTACCATAAACTGACGAGTTACCGAAGTCATAATCGGTTAATTTAGCAATCAACCTTGGGTGATAAGACTCAAAGTCAAATTCTACGAATACATCGTTAAGTGGGGAGAATGCTTTCCTCTGTTCTTGTGTAAGAGCAGCAAAGTTAAGATGATGTATAGAGTTGGATGGTCTTGATGTAGTTGTAAAGAAGTTATAGTTCTGATATATCTTCTTTTGGTGAATATACTTTAACATATGGTCACCGAATATCTTTGTGAAGTCCGTATTGACTCCGATACCATTCATCTCTAACTCACCAAAGGCTTTTATGAAATCTTTATGAAACTTCTCAAAGTGTTCTCCGTATGATTGTTTGTACTTTGGAACTTTCTCACATAGTTGCTCTATCATCTTATCCAATGGATAGTAATATGTGAAATCATCTTGATCGTAAAAGTTATCCCATTGTATATGGTCGAGTGGTTTGTTTAACAGCCAATAGTTTAAAATGTCAGCACAATATGTTGGGCGACCACTAAAAGAATAAGCATAAGATGATTTCCAATCATCAATTAACATACCTTCGTCTGCTGGATAATCTATATCTTTTGTTATCTTCTCGTAATGATTAGCGTAAACTAACTTGTTTTCTATCGCATCGTACATCAGGACTATGCTATTTAGAGGATGAGACTTGGACCAGTTAGGTTTAGTAATAACCAATTTAATCATACCTTAAGTTACACAGAATATGTAACAAAGTCAAGATTTATTTTTCAAAATATTTTTTGTAAGTATTTTTCCAAGCACTAAAGTTAGCATTAAATTTTGTAAATGTTTTATTCATATCAGTTCCAGTTCTTTGTATAAACTGTCTTGGTATAACTAAATTATTTAATATAGCATCCTCAGCTCCAGTATTTATTTTAATAACACTCCATTCAGAATCACCATCTTGTGGTATACTCCACAACATAGACCAAAAAAGATGAAAATTATTTGCAGCTAAATATTTACTGTTATTTTTAGGATTTTTATATGTTAATTGTTTAGATTTTCTTGTAGTACCAAAAGCGTTTAAAAACATATTCTCATATATCGGTTTTTGTTTTGAATCTAAACCTGTAGCTTCAGCAATAGTCGGTGCTCTACCCCCATACATCAATGGCACCCATGATGCATCATATACTATATCATCATACAATTTCATAACAACTTTTTCGAACTTTCCATTGATATCATCTCCATCTTTTACAGGAATAGTGTAAATTCCATTTACAGCTGACCTTCCAAATCCATCTCCTTTTGTTTCCTTATCTCGAAAAGCAAGTAATTCAGTATCGTATTCTTGAAGATATATATCTTTGTAACCAGTATTAGCTCTTATCGTTTCCCAATTAATGAGGTCGTCTCCTAAAATTAATTCAGAAATAGCTGCCCAATAAGAAGTTGCTGTAGAAGTAGCCATGTTGTCTAATAAATTAATCGACATTGGAAATAAATCAGTTCTGTAATGATATCCCTCTGTAATACCAACCTCTTTTTTAATCTTCTCAATTTTTTCTTTGTTCTCTGAGGGATTTAGTACCACTATCTCCTCTGATATTGACATATCACCAAAATCTACAGTCTGTGAAAAATATTTTTTCTCTTCTGATGGTCTTGTTGTTATCTTTTTTTGAAATCCAGGTTTAACTTCTTTAGCCATCAAACCTAAAGCTTTATTTTGCATAGCGTTTTTGTTGGATTGAATTATTTCGTCTATTTTAATCGCCTGTAACTTACCATGAAATTTAACTACAGGTTGTAATACATCTGTTGGTTTATCTCCACTTACATTATATAAACTAGTTGACCTTAATCTCATAACGGTAGTGTAATTTGTTACCCAACCAGAATTATCTATCGTATGGTCAATCCCAACTATTTGAAAAAAAACTCTATCTTTAAAATGTTGTGGTAAATAGTTTACAGTAAAAAAATCACCTATCCCTAAAAAATTATTTCCATACAATTTCATGGACAATGTTAGTGGCATTACAGGAGAAATACTATTTTGACCAGTCTTAATAAAATTTTTAATTTTTGCTAACAACATATGAAAATCTCTATTACTTGTAGCATATAATATTGGTCTACCATCCTCAGTTTCAACTGGATAATCTTTTTCGATACCTGTTGGTACTTCTTTTAAAGAATCTTCTTGTTCTTTATCCCTTTCTTCAATTTTATCTTTTCTGCTCTTAAGATATGATTGATAGTCTTTCTCGGAAAATGTTGGTGAGCTATTTGGTGCATTATTTTTAGCTTCTCCTGCTGCTTTTATCACCTCATCCAACTTTAATGTTAATGCTTGTTTTTTATTTGGTCCTTTACCAAAATCAGGTAAATGTTTAACTTGATATTTTATCTTATCCTTTATACCACTAACGGCGTTGAGTAAGTTAAATTTTATTAGTTCCATCTCAGAAAAAACTGATGGAGTATCTTGGTTTCCTATAGCAATCATACTTGATAAACCAGCTTTTGGAGTTTCAAACTTTAAATCAAAATTTTGAACTATCGTATTTCCAGATGTTAAATCAAATTCAAAGGGTTTATCATTTTCAGCTGAAAATCTATCTGTTTCAACATTCACATCTGTAAAAGTTAATGCTACTTGAGCATCATTTGGTGACACCATTTTAATATTAATGATATTTCCTGAATCTTCAAATATCCTATCAAAAATAAATTCAATAGCGTCATTTACATTTTCTTTTTTTGAAAAAGCCTCAGATATAACTGGCACGGCTATAAATAATTCTCTGAGAGGTATTCTTCTTTTTTTAATGTCATCCTCTGTACTTTTCCACCCATTTGGATTTGTTTTTTCATTATACAATCCTAATGGCTTAACTTTATTATAAGTTGTACCAGGCTCCCACTCATCAGGATATAAAAAACTAATTAACCTATCGTCTCTAAGATACTTGGTTTTTTGCATTTCATATAAATCAACATCATACCTTATCCAACTATTTATAGATGTAAATGACGGACTAAATGGTTTTCCAGCTTTAAATTCTCTCTGTAGTTCTTTTCCTTCATCATCGTATGTTACCCACTCTGATACAAATCCATTTAGAAAAATGTCTTCAAACAAACCAAATGATATGTAAATAGACTCTTTATCAGTACGAGTTTCTTTTTTACTATCAACTATGTCTTGGTAAAAAACACCACTTTTTTTACTAATATCTGGTATAATTCCTACTTCTTTAGATTGAGCAGTATCGTCAAGAACATCTTTAACTAATTCTTTTTTGTCTTCTTCAGTTAAGTTAGTAGATTCTCTATAATTAATCAAATCATTAGTGGGTACTTTAACACCAGAAAAAGCAGCGTAATACCCCAATATTAATTCTTCAATAGAGTTATCAAAAATAAATGATAAATCATTATCATCTGTAATACTTTTATCTAATAATCTGTAATTACCTGATACACACTCAAGAGTACAATTAAAAGATCCTTGTGCATCCACAGAAACATCATATTTTGTTACATTACCAGCTATGGTTGTTGTAATTCCACCCTCAATAGTTTCTTGATTTTTTTGTACAATCTCTGAATAAAATTTTTCCATTGTTTTATCATCATCTGTATGTAACTTACCTTCTGGATTATATAAATTAAATCTTGTATCAGACCAACCAAAATCGATAAAAACATTAGCACCAGGTTTTAAGAAAAAAGGTAAATATATTTTTTCAAAATCTTCTTTATTATGAACAATAAACTCTACAGTAGTTCTTCTTAAAGCACCTAATGAACCTTCTGATTTTGAATTAACACTTTTAATACCAGCAGTTGGACTTAAGTATGGATTTTCTTGTAACTCCCCTTCATACTCATATTTTAGTTGAATACCAGGTGTAGTCATCGGTTCTAATTCTTCATAATTACCGATGTTTCTATTTTCGTTTATAGAAAAAACCTTATAAGAAATATCTTCTATTGGTTTCCACTCATACCTTTTAGTTTTTTCATTTTTCTGTCTTGATACTCGTGATGTCTGTACTACCGTCCACATCCTAACATAAGGTGTTTTATCACCCAAGTAACCTAATTGTTGAGCATCATTATCAGAGGAAACTGGTTCATTGGGATCTACACTTATTCCTGTTTCTTGTAATCCTTTTAGTATTGCTTCTGTTTTTTTTGAAACTTTGCTACCAAAAACTCTTTTAGATATATCCATTTTATTTTAATATAGCTTGTTCTGTTGAAACCGGTATCCTCAACTGAGTTCCAGCCTCAATATTATTGGATTTTAAATTGTTTACTGAAGCGATATACCACCATAGTTCATTCGCCCCATAGTATTCTTGGGCTAATAGGTCACATCTATCACCTTCTGTTGAAATTAATAGTACATCTGAATTACTCTCTTCAAATTTTGGTAAATATGAAGTTTTAACTCTTGATGTACCGTCTTCTGAAAATTGTTCTATATTATCATACCTACCCATCACTCAATCCTTAATTTGTTAATTCTTTGTTTCCTTCAGGTAGTGGTCTGTAAAAACCACTCTTGAGACTCGGTGGTCTTTTACTTACTATCTGATATGAAATAGCTATATTAAAAACTCTTGGTAAAAGTTCTAAAGCATTCCAATCACCACTTTCATTTACAGTGTAAGAAAGGGATTTTATATATCCAAACTGACCTCTCTCTTTTGTTCCAATATGTGCCATAAACATTTCTGTAAAGGGTGGTTTCATTCTTTGAACTCCACTAAGTCGATTATCATCTACATATTCTGGATAAACCATAGAAGTTAATTTATTAAGTTTAGTGTACATGTATCTTTCTTCTGAACCATTTTGTGGGTAAACAGCTAAGTTAAAACTTATATCCCTTTCAGCTCTTTGATACATATAAACAGGTTCACTTCTTCCAACATATTCAGTTGGTGACCATGATGGACTTAAGTTTTCTGTAATACCATTTATGTACCCTCTAAAATAAATAAAAGCATTATCTCTTAAATCTTTAAACCTAACATAAAAGTCACCGTCTTGTATATCAAATGTTTCATCTTCTAAAGGAGCATTTGATGCATCCTCGAAAAAAATATCTTCAACACCACTATTAGAAATTTTATCATCGTAACCATGAGCACGAGGAGCTTTACCCGCAATAAACTTAGCTAACGAATCACTATGATTTCCTGGACCTGATAAATCCATAAAGGGAGTAACTTTGTTTTGTTTTGCGTCTTCAATTCTTTGAGATTGTTCCTCTCCAAATTTTCTTAATTTATTTTGTTGTCTTCTAAAATAAGCATTTAATTTAGGAAATGGTCCTTGACCTTCTTCACTTACCTTTTTTATCTTGTTTAAGTAACTTAAGTTATAAGGTTTATCACCTAACTGACCAAATGGTGCACCAGCTCTTATTCTAGCAGAATAATTTATGTCGAATCTTTTTCCAAATTCACCGAGAAGATCATTTGGAGTTGCCCCAATAGAACCTAATGCTTGATTAAGGTCAACTGATTGTCCACCAATATTAAATAACTCTCTATCTTTGATATCAAATGTGATTCTATTTTTTAATAAGTTAACTAAAAGAGCATTGTGACCTGGTATAAAAGATTTTCGAATAGTACCCTCGATAAATCCTGAAACAGAACCACCAAGCGCTTCTCCAATAGCAGCACCAGCTCTTCTAAATGTTAGTCTTTTTAAATCAACCTTTGGTACATTTTTTGATAAATAATCTGTTATATTTTCTCTAATTACCAATGCCTTACCAGCATCACTTCTGTAAAATTCTAACATTCTCAATGTGCTGTTTGGAAAAGGATCTTTATATTCAGAATTAATTTCTGATATCTGATAAGGTTCGTTTCCTCTATTACTACCTCTGTAAAGAATCTCGTCTGTAGAATATCCTTTTATATCCAACCCATTAAGATTACCCATACCAGCTCTTGTAGTGTTAATTAATATAGCGTTTCCGTTCTCGTCAACTCTTCCTGTATCAATAGGTTGTCTATTAGGATTATTTTTGTGAGTTTTGAGATATAAACTTTCTAATACATAATCTCCAGAACCCAAGCGACCAGCAGTACCTAATTCATTTAAGTTAACGTTTCTAACTTTTATTTTATCTTGATTATAAACATCTGTTCCACTATGTACTCCTGTTGCTAAAGGACCAGTAAGTATTGTTCCACCACCATAAAAAGTTTGATATTCTTTTGATATAGAATAATCAGTCGTTTGCGGATTACCGTCTGATATCTTTTCAGCAAGTCTACTAAAAGGCTTATAGTTTACAGGAGATTCATTTGTCGATGGTGGTGTAGGTGGAGTTTGTTGTCGCCTTCTTCTATCACCACCTCTATCGAGATTATCATCAATCTCTTTACCAAAACCACTATTGTATCTATCACCTAAGTTTTCAAATGCCATGTTATGTTCCTATTACTGTCCGTCACCTGGTCCGCCGCCAGCAAATTCTTTACCAGCTTCCACAAAGAAATCTATATTCCTACCACTTATTGTACTTTTTCCAGTTAGATTAACATTTACATCTACAGCATTATTACCGTTAGTGGTGTTACTTCTCAAATCATTTACTGATATTGGATTGGTTGTTGCTAGTACAGAATCTCTTGGATTTAATTCAAACACACCAGCAGGTCCTGACATCGTTGTTATTCCACCAGGACTAATCAAACCATCATTCATTTTAGACGCTGATTTTGCTGAAGCTAATGCCGTAGCGATACCAGCTGCTCCAGCGACATAGGCAATTAAATTTCCTGGAGGTGGTAATAACGAACCTTGTTTTACTACCGAAGCATATGCAGCATATATAGATCTAGTAGCAAATGCTCCAAGAGCAGCGCCAATTATGGGTAATAAAACCCCCATTTCTGATAACTTACTAACTATACCTGTAAAAATACTAGCAAAAGCTCCACCAACCGAAACTATCTGTAATAGAGCAGGTCCCAAATCATTTATTATGGTAGCACCTAAAGCTTTAAATTGTGCTATTGCTTGAGATAAAGCAGATAAGGAATCTTTTCCAAGTAAATCTGCAAAACTACCACTAGCTAAAGCACCCTTTAACGATAGTTTATCCGTCTCTCCTACTAACTTAGACATCTCTGTAACAGAAACTCCTATAGAATCAGCAAGAGCTTTTCTTTGTATAATGTTTAGTCTTAAGAACTCTTGTTCAGAACCTACTTGTTTTACAACTTCTTTTGTCGCACCAGCAATATCACCACTAAGAGCTGCCTCTCTTGCCTTTTGAAAGTTAAGTTGTTTTCCTATTAACACAGAAGCTTCAACTTCTTTTGTTATGGAATTTTCAAAATCTAATAATCCTTCAGCAATCTTCGCAGTAGTATCTAACGATATACCAAACTTTCGAGCTTGAACAGCTGCCTCTCCTATATTATTACCACCCTTTTTAGTAAAATTAGCAATAGTTTCAGATGAAGCGGCGATATCTTTCATTACAACCGATGGAGCAACTCCATTCATGTTAGCTAATTGAAAAGTTCCCTCTGCAAGCCTTTCAGCTTGGTCACGAGATAAACCAGCAGTTTGCATTAAAGTTCCAAATAACTTTGAACCCTCATCTGCCGATAATCCCATTGCTACACTTGAGTCAAATATAGCACCAGATAGTTCCGCAGCCCTGTCACTTGATATTCCAAATTCTGATGATAATGTTTTTGATATGGAAGCAACATCTTGAATACCACCACCAATCTTTGTTGCTTCTACTGAAGATGCTATCAATTCATTTTTAAATTTGTCACTTAATACATTTAGATTACCAAATTCTTTTCCAATCGTATCGATGGTGGCTGAAAACTTAGTGGCAACAGCAGCTAAACCTCCAAATAACCCAACCATTTGACCAGTAAACTTATTTAGAGCTTTTTGGTGTTCTTCAGTTTCTTTTTTAGATTTAGCTTCTTTTTCACCCATTTTAGCAAAAATATTTAATGTCTTTGCTAATTTACTTTTAGTGGATAATTCCTCTTCTCCTATATCTTCTAATGTAGCGGCTACATCGGCCGTTTTATACATACCCGAATTTATACCATTAACTAAATCTAAAATTTTTATTTTATTTTTGGCGTCTACATTACTCAAATCTTTATGGTTTTTTAAAGATGATTGTATTTTTTCATTTGTTCTCTGACGAAGGAGAGTTGTAGCTAAAGTTTTTTTACCAAAAGCCTCTTGAGCGGCTTGTGCTACATTTCCCTTCATCAAATGTCCTAGCGCAGTAGATAAAGACCTTTCTGAAGCCTTTAATGATTTTTCATATTCTTCTTGAGCCTTCGCAACTGATTTAGATATTTTTAATTGATCAGATAATTTTTCGTTCTGTCTAGATAATAATCGTAATTTTTCTTGTTCAAGTTTATTAGATAACTTACCACTCTTATTAGATTTTTCTCTTGCTTGGAGACTATCTAATCGTTTTTGTTCTTCTGGAGTTAGTGCCATTCTATGTACTCTGCTTTATTAACTTTTCGATTTCGTTAGCATCATCTATCATATCATCAACTAACTTTTTGAACTTGGGATTTCTCTTATATAATTTTTTTTCTGTAGATGTTAGTTTTAACTTTCTAACATTGCCTGGCATCTTCTTTAAGAAGTCAAAAAATCCTTCACCTAAAATATTATCTTTATCCATATATGACATGATGTAATTCTCCTATACATTAATAAATATAACGAAAAGAGTTATTTGGGAGAAAATCTACGAGGTATTGTTGGTGTTGGTTTTTCTTGTACCTTGTCTATTTGTGCTTTTTCTTTTTTCTTCAAGTCCATAAACTCACGAAGATAAAAGTTCTTTAGATGAACAGGCATATTATAGACATCACTAAATGTGAAGCCAGGTGTTCCATAAATAAAGTAGAATATAGATTGATGTATGTCTAACTTATTAGATGGACTTAGGCCAAAAAAACCCGACTGTCAACGGAATTGACACGCTAACAGGTTCACCTCCTATTTCAATTTCCGATGTCAAATCAATATCGGGAGAAATCTCTTGAATATAATTTCTCAATGCCATAGAATCACGAGCTAACATGTTCTGTGAAAAGGCGGTTATAGTTTCTGGTTTATTGTCTCCATCCACTTCGGTAATAGTGTAACGAAGTCTAGTTGATACTTCAGCATTATATCCGAATTTACTCGTCTGTTGTAAATCTTTTTCTATTTGTTTTTCTTCAATACCTGTAAGAAGTTTAAACTTTATTTTAGTTTTACCAATTGGTGTTTCATAATCAAAAGAATTACCTGAATAATCAACTCCATCTACAGTTTGTTTAAAAGGACATTGTGTCAAATCAAACGTATGTTCTACCTTTTGTTCAGGATTATTAGGGTTGGTGACCTCACAAGTATATTCAGGACCATAAGCAAGAATACGAGCTGCGACCAATACAGCATTCTTATCACCTAAAACTAGATGTTCTTGTTTGACACCTTCTGTTACGATAAGACTCTGTAATAATTTATCTATGACCACACCTTTTTTGATGAGGTTCTCGGACATTAATATGTCCTCTTCTCGTGTGGTCATGTATTTTAATTCAATTTTACCTTCAGCAAGTGGGGATTCTTTTGAATAAACTTTTCCACCAGACGGTAAATCTATAACTTCCGTAGGGAACTTATGTTCTGACATTATAACTCCTTGTTGTATTTATTACAACGGTTTTTTAAAATTCAAGTATAGCGTAATCGTACCTTAATGTAAGTGTGATTTCTACAGGCTCAGAAGCACTAAAATCCAAGTCACCAAAAGCGGCATCTTGGATATAACTTCCATAAAGTGTCCATTTTTCAACAATATCACCTACAGGTCCTAAGACTTGAAAAGTAACATTCTTTTTATAGAAATCAGCATAACCATCACGACCAGTCGCACTCTCGTGATGTAATCTTATCCATTCGATACAAGCTGAAGCAGCAGATGGTACAATCGGGTCATACAGAGTAATCTGTAGAGTTTGCCATCTACCCTTACCTTTTACATACCTTGTAACATTCATATGTTCCAATTGAACTTCATCAAAGGTGATTTGTGGTCTTTGTGCCGTTTTTATTGTAAAAGCAGGTATACCAGCAATCTCCATGATAAACCGATTTTTCAGTTTTGGTTCATATGGTGTGTAAAATATTTTATTCGATTCTAAAAGTTCAGCCATGTTTTATCTCCTATGATAATAAATATCACTTTCCTAAAAATTATTCAGGAAAAGCAGCTCCTGTAGGTTGTACCACAAAGTCCAATACAATAAATTCAGCAGTTTTTGTAGGTTGGATAAATATCTGTCCTACTAGCTGATTTCTGTCTATGGTTTCTGGCGTGTTATTTGAATCATCCATTACTACTCTAAAGGCATTTAAACCTTGGTTAGCTTGAACTTGTTCCATGTAAGGTTGAACAGTATTCAAGAATTGATTTCTCAAGTCTGTTGTGTTTTGTTCGAACACAAGTCCTCTTGAAGAGTTAGCAACAAACTTCTTAAGATTGATTAACAATCTTCTTACATTTACTCGGTCAAGAGCAGAAGCTTTCTTCTGTGTTGTCTTCTGTCCAAAGACAGTAACACCTTGACCAGGAAAGGTAGCAATAGGATTGACATTTGATTCATAAAGGTCATCTCTGTTACCTTGTGTTAGTTTTCTGTATGCCTGAACAGCACTATCTATACCACCTCTGTTTAATCCAGCAGGAGCAAACCAAGGTTGTCCGATAGTGTCATTGAAATGATACACACCACTAAGTACTACTGATGGTGGAACATATCTAAAGTTACCAGTTGTAGCATCTTGAATTTGTACCCAAGGATAATAAGCAGCAGCATAACTTGAGTTACGAGCTTCAGTATTTGTTTTAGCATTAGCTACAGTATCCGTAAGGAAAGTATTATCATATATTAAGAAACAATCTCCTCTATCTTCACACATTGATATAGCATCACCTATGATAGTATTAGAGTTTGAACCATTTTGGTCTAGAATACCAGGAAGTAATAACATATCTATGTCATACTCATCTTTATTCCTTAATATATTAATAGCAGTTTTATATCCACCAGTTCCTAATGTAGCGGCACTTGTTGCCAAGTTAACACCTTGACTATTGGTATCACTATCAGTAGCCAGATAAAAGTTAAATGGATGACTAGCATTTTGATTTCCAAAATCACCACCAGTAAATGAACCACCTTCACTCCCACTACCTAAACTTGGAATTGAAGTTTCACCATCAGCATAAGCACCAGCATTTAATGTACCATCTTCTTTTAGATAGTTAGGTGTTTTAATATAAAGATTTTTTACTCTAACATTCTTAGACCTATTTGGAAACTCACCAGTTTGTTGTATAAAAGATTGTCCATCTTCTGTTACAATACTAGTTGTTTGATTACCTATTCTTTTTAGAATATAGTTTGGAGACTCTGGATCTAAAGATAAGTTTTCAAAAGTTTCTATTACTTTCTTTTTAGTAGTTTCATCATTACCTTGACGAAGAACTAATGTGAAAGTACCCCTAGAAAGATTTCTTTGAGATACTTCATGTCTAAAGTTATCAGCTCTACCACCAAAACTACCTGAACTAAAATGGTCATTATCAATCGAAGAAGTTAATGGTGCCATTCTACCATTAGCATCTTGAAGAGAACCACTATTATTAAAAGAAGGACCGTTTCCTATTACTTCTAAATCAAATACATTGACAGCACCCGCTTTAATTGTAGCACTAGCCTTTGTTAAACTTGGTTCTCCTACTCTAACTACAGTTAAAGGACCACCTTGTCTCAAATATTCTTGAGCAGTATGGGATGTTAAAAATTGAAATTTGTCACTACCACTTTCTATTAATTCACCGAATATTTGAACATATTCAGAATAGGAACTGACTACTGTCGGTTCAAGGATAGGACCTTTTACTGTTGGACCTACAATGGCTGCTCCAATGGGACCAGCTGTTGCGGGTAAAAATGATTGGTCTATTTCATTGGTAAATACACCTGGACTTATAATCTTTTCAGCCATTTAATGTCTCCGAAATTAGGTAAGGTTCTATACAATTATTCATATATAAATATTACCTAATTTCGGAAAGAAGAAGAAAGTTATTTTTATTTTTCTTCTTTGACAGCTTCTTGAGGTTGAACCTCAGTAGTTGGAGTGAATACTCCTGTCTGTGGATCTAGTTGACCAGGTCCATACTTCTCTGTAATCTTATTAAGAGTTTCTTGTTCTTCTTTTCTAAGAGCTTCTAACTCTTCATGAAGTTTGAACTCTTCACTCTCAACTGATTCAGATTGTTTCTCCAAGTTAATTTTCGCAATAGCCAACTGACCAAATCTATTGGTAATCTCGTTTGACTTTTGAGAAAGTTCTTGGATTGATTTTAGTTCATCATCTGTGAATTTTACTTCTGACATATTAATAACCTCTAATTAGTTTGTTATAACAATTATATACATATATAATTATAAAAGTTTTTCGGAAAACGAGACTTTTTTTGGTTTATATGCTCTACCCAATTCAGCAGTTTTACCAAATATATTATCAGTAAACTCAGGTATCATATACCCCTTAATACTCATACTGAAATCGTTCTTAATCATTCTTTCACCTTGTGATTCCATTTCTATTTCATTTGTTATATCACCATCAAGTGCTGAAAGGAAACGATAAGATGTTTGGTCACCAAAGTAAGTTTCTAAATGTTCCATCCAAAGTGAGTTTAAATCATTCATTTGTTCTATAAAAGATGTCATCATAACTATACTATAATTACAAGTTACAAAATCTGGCATACCAGTCTTAACAAACTCTTGTACAGGTTTTTGACCTGTTAATACTGAAAACCTATCGTATCTATTATTTTTACTCCAACCACTACTTGAACGTACAACTGAAATATGTTTACCTTGCACATCGTTATCAAATGACATTGGCATAGCATCATCAAATCCAACCGATGTTCTTTTTATTACAATTATAGGTAATAACAAAACACCATTTTTATCTCTCAATACACCTCTAGTTTTTATAGACTTCCATCTTTCCTCATTACCATAAAGAACAGGAACAGAAATTATCTCGTTCTGTTCCTTTACCTTTGGTTTCATTATATTTCGAATATGTCTGATAACAGCAGTATCTATCTCTTTTAAACCGATAGAGAATCCCTTACCAGCGTTTTGACCACCTGGTTTCTTTATGACTACTTTAGGATTTCCCTTTTCACTTCTAATGCTTGTTTGAGACTCACGATTTACATTTGACTCGTATCCAGCATTTTCATTTGTTATCGGTTTAATTGCCACGGCGTAATTTCCTTAGTTTATCTAACTTACTCTCTGATGTATTAGCGTACTCTTCAGATTTTAATCCTTTGGTTGAAACTTTATCTATCGATATTTGTTTCTCAATCGGAACATCAACTGCTCCTAAAGTTATGTTCTCCTTCTCTCCATAAATATTACCTTGCTTAAGTAAATCTATTATCTCATCAAACTTATCGGCTCTTGGTTCTCCGTAGAAATTTTCACTATCACTATCATAATTTTCCTCAAAGTCAACATCTTTCTGCACTTTTACCATCGAAGACCTTCTCGGTTTCATTACA
>Ga0098060_1000712_pt1 | contig 14327 bp, 14 predicted proteins | sample 21_taG_FD_77063 | JGI IMG/M metagenome (GOLD analysis project Ga0098060, IMG submission 77063) | Marine viral communities from the Subarctic Pacific Ocean - 21_ETSP_OMZ_AT15319 metaG | ecosystem: Environmental > Aquatic > Marine > Oceanic | place: Pacific Ocean | collected 2015-01-19 | reverse complement strand
CTTGTTGCTGGATCTAAACATTTAATTTACACTGATGGCTCTACAGCTTTTGATGTTTTAGCAGACGCTGGAAATGTTAAAGCTAACGGCACATTGCAAGCAACAGGTGATGTTACTTTTAATGGTGGTGCTTTTTCTTTTAACTCAAGTTTAGCTGATAAAGATGCTGTCTTTGCTGGTGATACCCAAGCAAACTTATTATTTACAGATGCAAGCACAGACCGTGTAGGAATTAATACAGCTTCACCAACGACACAATTAGATGTTGCCGGAACTTTTAGAGCAACAGGAGCTGCTACTTTATCTTCAACACTAGGAGTAACGGGATTACTTACTGCATCTACACTAACAGCTACAGGAAATGTAGAAATAGATGGTGGAAGTTTTATTTTTAATAACACAGGTGCTGCGTTAGATGCAACATTTGAAGGAGATACTGACCCAGCTTTATTAGTTACTGATGGTAGTGCTGACCTTGTTGGTATTGGAGTTGCCGCCCCTGCCGGTGGTAAACTAGAAATTAATCAAAATAATGCAGCTGGTGCAATAGCTTGTTTATCCTTGGATCAAGATGATACAGATCAAGAATTTATTTATTTTGATGGAGATTCTGCTGCGGATAGTACAAAAAGTTTATCTTCTTCAACAGCAACTGCGGGAACAAAGCAAGGAGCGATACGTATTAATGTTAATGGTACGGATCGTTGGATTAGATTTTACGATTCAGCTGTATAGGAGTTAAATGTCTCTTGTAAAAGTACCAATAGCACCAGGAATAGACCAACAAGACACCGAGTATGGTGCTGAAGGTAAATGGTTTTTTGGTAAAAATGTTCGTTTTAGATATGGTCTTCCAGAAAAGATAGGTGGTTTTATAACAGTTTCTACCGATGCTTTAATTGGTGCTGCACGTGGTATTGTTAATTGGTTTGATCTTAAAGGTGAGCAATATCTTTCCACTGGTACAAATAAAAAATTATATGTTTATCAAAATAATGATTGGTATGACATTACACCAACACGAGCTTCTGGTACGGGTAATATTACAGGATGGAGTACGGTTGATACTACACCAACGGTAACAGTAACAGACGCTTCCCATGGAGCAATAGAAGGTGACTTTGTAACTATTACAAGTGTAAGTGGAGCCGTTAATGGTATACCTGCAGCCACATTACAAAATAAACAATATGAAATTATTGAAGTTTTATCTAGTTCACAGTACAAAATTACAGCGACAGCTAATGCAACAAGCAGTGGTACTTCTACAGTAACAGCTAATGCTGCATATGAAATTAATACTAACCCTGCTACATCTATCGCCGGTTATGGTTGGGGTGCAGGTACATGGGGATTATCTACATGGGGTACAACAAGAGCTGGTCTTGCAGCTCCTAACTCAGTGCAGTTAGACTCAGGTAAATGGGCCTTGGACACATGGGGTGAAGATTTATTAGCATGCCAGTTTAATGGTTCTTTATATTATTGGGATACATCCGCTAGTGCAGGTACACCTGTGGCAGCAACTATTGTTGCTAATGCGCCAACTCAAAATAGATTTGTTTTAGTATCTGGTACAGATAGACATGTTATATGTTTTGGAACACAACTTATTGGTACAACTACACAAGATGATATGTTTATTAGATGGTCAGATCAAGAAGACCATACCGCGTGGACCCCAACTTCTACTAATACTTCTGGCTCTCAACGATTAACAGATGGTAGTAAATTAATTACTGCTAAAAGATCACGTGGTGCCGTATTGGTATGGACAGATACAGCTTTGTATCAAATGCAACTAGTAGGTGCTCCTTTTACATTTGGTTTTTCTCAGTTAGGTTCTGCGTGTGGTGCTATTGGATTACATTCAGCTGTAGAATCTAATGGTAACTCATACTGGATGGGGAAAGATTCTTTCTTCGTCTTTGATGGTTCTGTGAAAAAGATACCTTGTAGTGTGGAAGATTATGTATTTGAAAATATAGATCAGGCTTCTCAAAAAGATACGTTTGCTTGTTTAAATAGTGAGTTTAATGAAGTAACATGGTTTTATCCTTCTAGTGGTTCACAACAAATAGATCGTTATGTAACTTACAACTACCAAGAACAATCTTGGTCTATTGGAGATCTATCTAGATCATCATGGGTAGACAAAGGTGTATATGATTTTCCTTATGCATTAGATTATACTGCCACTAGTTCTACTACACCTGTTGCACCTTTATCACCAGCTACAGAAATATCTGGAGTAACCAACGGACGTGCACTAATGTATGCGCAAGAGAATGGAACTGATGCAAATGGTGCAGCATTAGAATCAGAATTAAATTCTGGAGCTTTTGTTATTCCTCAAGCGGGAGAAAACTTAATGTCAGTTAGAAGATTTATTCCTGATTTTAAAAACATTTCAGGTAATGTAAATGTAGATTTATTATTTAAATTATATCCTACATCAAGTGTTACAACTATATCTAGTACAGTTACTCCTACAACTAATAAAGTAGATACACGTGCCCGTGGACGACAAGCACAAATTAGTATAAAGACTACAGGTATAGGTGATAATTGGCGCTATGGAACATATAGAGCTGATGTAAACCCAGACGGGATGCGATAATGGCACAGATAGTTTTACCAAGAACCCCTCAAGGTTCACAAGAATATGATAAGGTCCAAATAGATAAGCTAGTTGGTAACCTAGAACAACTAATTTTATTGCTTAACAGTACTTACACACCGGAAACGTTGCGTAATGATGATGAGGCATTTGCGTGGTTCAATGGGTAACGTATATACAAACGCTAAAAAAGATTTAGCTACAAATACCAACCCTGTTGTATTATATACAGTGCCTGATAAGGTACAAGCCGTAATTAGATCTATACGAGTTAGTGATGATTCAGGGTCTGGTAGTACTATTACAGCTACTATTACAGATATAGGTACAAATGTATTTAGTTTAGCCTATAATGTGGCTGTAGCCGCTAATACACCAGTTGAATTATTGACAGAACCCCTTGTAGGACAACAAGGAGAGATAATTACTGTAACACCAGGGCATGCAGATAGGCTACATGTGGTGCTTTCTGTTCTTGAAATTAGTAATAATACTTGATATAAGGAGTAAATATGCCTATAAAAGATGATAGTGTAATAGAGTATGTAGAGATCAACGGGGAACAAGTTCCTAAGATTGTTGTTCCTGCAGAAATAACTATCACTAACACACTAACAGGGAAGGAATACGGTTCAGCTAAAGAAGCTGATGATGACGTAGCTGATCCTGCAACCGACACGAAATCAGAACACATCAGACAAGATGTAAAAGTCAGTGTTGCAATTCATAAAATTTTAGAAGGAATAACAGGAGACGTATAGATGCATCCATTAATATTAGCAGCCTTAATAGGTGGAGGAACAGGAGGACTATCAGCAAAAGCCAGAGACACTGATGTCATGAAAGGAATTTTAACAGGGGCTGCAAGTGGCGCAGTAACAAGTGGTTTAGGAAGTATGTTAAGTGCAGGACAAGCTGCTGCAGGACAAGCAGCTGCTGGACAAACAGGAGTTGAAGCAGCAAAAGAAAGAGCACTTGAACTGGCAAGACAAAAAGCCATTGCAATGGACCCTGCTTCTATAGCAAATATAACAAAATCGGCTGCACCAAAAGTAATGCCTACAAATTTTCAACAAGCAATGGACCCATTTGCATTAGCAGCAAAAGAAAAAGTAGGAAGAATGGCTTACGCTACTACACCTTCAGCAGCAATGATGGGTGAATTTTTATTTAATCCAGCAGAAAAACCAAAGAAAAAAGGTCCGCCAACAAACATGTTTTACGGGCGTAACCCTGATAGATTTATGTTTGGCGAATGGGCAGATCCAGATAAAGTAAAAGAGATATACACAGATAAAGAAAACCCTTATCACTATCCAGAATACGCGCAAGGTGGTCCAGTAGAAGAAGGCATGAACATGAATGCCATTGCACAATACGCGGCAGAATATTTACAAGGACAAGGTGTTGAACCTACCATTGAAAATGTTCAAGAGGTAGTAGAAAAAGTTTTAGCACAACAAGCACAACAACAATACCAACCACTAACAGGACTTGGCGGACAGCTTCAGAAAATGACGCAACAGTACGCAAGACCTATAGGTGAAGAAGTAATTCAAGAAACAGAATCAGTTCAACGTATGAATCAAGGTGGAACCCCACGTAAATACTATCAAGAAGGTGGCCTTGGAGCATTGATGGGTGACATGACACCTAGTGGTGATTTAGACATGCGACCAGGTGGAGAATCAGTGGGCCCAGGAACCGGGACATCAGATGATATACCAGCCATGTTAAGTGATGGTGAGTTTGTTATGACAGCAGCAGCAGTAGAAGGAGCTGGTGGTGGCGATCGCGACCTAGGATCAGAACGTATGATGAACATGATGAAGAACTTTGAACAAGGTGGACAACCATCTCAAGAGTCACAAGGACTTGGTTCAATGGAAGAAACAACTATGACTGAAATGATTGGACCGCAAGGAATGATGATGGAAGAAGATACAATGATGGAAGGAGTAATATAATGACAACATTAACACAGATTGGTAAAAAAATTGTAGATGCAGCTAAAAAAGGAAAAGATTTAAACAAAGTAAATCTTGGTAAATTTTCTCCTACAGTTCAAGCTAGAAGAAGTAAGCTAGCAAAAGAAGTAAAAAAATTAAGACAAGAACCAGCACTAAAACCACGTGCTAAATTATTAGCTAGGCATCCAGAAAGATTTGAAGGTACTAAAAAAACTTTTCTTACTGATACTGAAAGAGAAAAAATGGGTTACCCTATTGGACAAAGATACATGGGGCCAAGGAAAACAACGCATTACAAAAAAGGTGGAAAGATTTCTAAAAGAAGTGGTGGAAGAGTTAAAAAGTAATGACTCTTACATATAGAAGACCAGGAATAAAAGATTTACCTGAAACAATTAAACTATTATTTAAGTTTCGGGATGACTACAGTGAACTTTTTCCTACACCAGATGTAGATAAAGTAACTGCAACTGTGCAACATCATTATGAAAAAGGATTTATTCATAATGTGTACAAAGATAATAAACTAATTGGAAGTATTGGTGCTGCTCCTTCAGAGTGGTGGTTTTCTCCTGAACAGTTTATTTCTGAAACATGGTTTTATGTGTTGCCAGAAGAAAGATCATTCTCAATAGCTACAAAGTTATTGGCTGAATTAAAACAATACCGTGCAGGAAGCACAGTTCTCCTTCCTATCAGCACGGGTTTTGATCGACCAGCTTTGTATGAGAAATTAAAGTTTAATAATATGGGAACAATTTGGAGATATAATTAAATGTGTTTTGGTGGCGGACCTTCAGTACCTGATACAACGACGCAAACCCAATATGTAAGGGAGGCGCCGGAAATAGAGGCTCGTAAGCTAGGGCTTATGGATACAGCTAGTCAACTAGCTGGAACTGCTTTAAATATACCTACTCAACAAGTTGCTGGATTTACTCCTACACAACAACAAGCTTTTGGAGCACAACAAGCTGGTCTTGGTACATACCAACCTTATATAAATTCTGCAGCTAATATGGCTGCCCAATCTACAGCAGCTTATGATCCTAACTCTTACAAAGATTATTTAAATCCATATCAAAGTTATGTAACCCAAGGTATTCAAGATCAAATAGCTAAAGCCCAAAATCAAGCTAATTTACAAGCTTCTAAATCAGGAGCGTTTGGTGGATCAAGACAAGGGATTCAGACTGCTGAACTTCAAGCACAAGGAGCTCAACAAGTTGGTCAATCATTAGCACAAGGATACGGGCAAGCACAACAACAAGCACAACAGAATTTCCAAAATCAACAACAACGATTGCAGCAAGGTGCTCAATTAGCAGCTGGTTTAGGACAGCAACAACAGCAACAGCAACAAGCTGATGTGACAGGACTTTTACAAACTGGAACATTGCAGCAACAAAATGCTCAGATGCAAGAAGATGCTAGATTTAAACAACAAATGTCTCAACTTTACGAGCCGTACCAAAGAGCAGGATTTGTTTCCGACATATTCCAAGGCTCTCCAACTAGTGCTTCATCAATTACGATGTCGACAGCACCAGGCACTAATCCTTTAGCGCAAGCAGTAGGGGCCGGAATTACAGGGCTCGCTGCATATCAAGGATTTGCCAATAAGAAACCATAAAGGGTCATATGAATAAGATATTAAATAGACCTATGTTTCAACGTCAACAAAGACAACATTTTAAAACTGGAAGTATTGCTAAGATTGGTAATATTCTAAATACATATGTTAAACAGCCAGTTAAAAAAATTGGAGAAACGGCTACTAAAATTAATAGATGGGATAAAGGACATAATCTTGATGGTTCAGTGCCTATAAAGAAAAAAACTAAACAGTTTCCTATGAATTTAGTTTTTCCAAATAGAAAATCTGTAAAGACGGGTTATGCTGGAATTTTAGGTTATCAAGGATATAATCTTTTAGCACCAGAACCAATAGATCCTATTGATGAAATAGAATCAGATAATCTTGTTATTGATAAAAATAATAATATTATTAATAAAAAAATTGTAGAAAATAAAGCTAACAGTGTAACAGATACACTTAATAATATTAAAAATGACGCTGTGACTGCTATCACAGGTGGTAACGAAGAAGAAGAAATTGTAGGTAATGAAGAATTCCAAGGAGCTAATATATTATCTGCTAATATTTTTGCTACTAAAAATGAAGAAGTAGAAACAGCAGAAACTAATCCTGAAAATAAAATGGATATGAATTTAAAAATATCCCCACTAGCTAATGGTGCTACTAATTATGCTGAACAACAGGACATTACTCAAATTGATATGGGTAAAGTTAACGCTATTAAAGAACAATTAAACCAGTTAGTAGGTGATACTAGTAATTCAGATAACATTAATATGTTGTTTCAATTAGGTTCAGCTTTAATGTCAGGTCAAACTTTAAAAGGTGGACTTGCAGGATTTTTAGATGTAGCTGGTCAAGCAGGATTACAAATTTTACCACAGATGCTAGCTGTATCAGACAGGAAGAGAGCACGTGATCAAGAAATTGCACTTGCTGCTTTTGAATTAGTACAAGAAGCTGGTAATAAAGATGATGCTTTTGGACCAGGAAAAGGTACAATGGTTTATCCTCATCAAATTCAATATCAAATGACTGATGATGGAGAGTATGCATTAGATGAAAACAATCAATACATTCCTATAGGTTATACACCTGTTGGATCTGGTTTTGGTTTCAGTAAAGATTATCAATCACAAGGCATGATGAATGCTAACTCAGTTTTAACATCACAAGGACTACCTCCAATGTATACTTTACTAGATGCTGCTACAACAGGAGCAGCTGGGGCGTTTGGTGCAAATGAAGTATCTTCTGAAACACCAGGAAGTCGTGATGCAGATAAAAAATATGCAAGAGTATTAGAGCGTGGTCTTCCAGCTATTGCTGACATGCTTCAATATATTACTACATATAATAATGGAATATTTAACTCAGATAAATACATTGGCCCGGCTGGAATTCTTTTTGAAAAAACAAGAAACTTATTAGCACCGTGGGAACAGATTGCTTCCATGGCACCTTTCATGGGTAATAATGAATCCGAAGTTATGGGTAACATGGCTAAAAATTATCAACAAGCTTTTGAATTAGTTGATGAATATTGGATGGCGAACATGGATACAGATAACGGACGTCTTGTTGATATTGAAAATATAGATAAACTAAATAGAGACGGAACCTTTACAGATACACAAGGTGTATATGCAGGACAAACTTATACCTTCCGTGATCAAGCTGGTAATTTACAAACAGGACAAACAAAAGCTGGCGATATATATGAAACACCATTATCTCTTAAACTAAAAATTGGTGCACAAGCTAATCCTTGGGACAACAGTAACATTGGTTTAATGGAACAATATAAAAACCAAATTGGTATGGTAGTTGCACGTTACAAACAGCCTACTGGTCGTCTACTTGCTGATACTATTAGAGATTCAAAAAATGATATTGATTTAACACAATGGAAAAACCCTGTTGATCTAGTTAATAAACAATTTAGATACTTTAAAAATTTCTTAACAGATTGGAATAGAAGTTTAGAAGCTGCCAACGAAGATGTTACAGCTGAACTTATTGATAAAAGATTTGGTGCAGCCGATGGATCTGGTGGTGGCTTAGCTAAAATTAATAATGCTATTATGTCTTACAACATGTGGGGCCAAATTAAAGAAGCACAAAACCCTGGAAGTGTTGTATTACCTGCAACAGAAACATGGATTAAATTACCAGGACTTATTTATCCTGGCGCGCCTAAACCAGGTGGTGGTGTATATAATACACAAGATATTAGAGATATGTTTACTTCAGGATTACAAAGTGGAAGTGTAGGAAGAAGTGAAGGTAATTACGGGACGATTATAGATGATGAGACTAACATAGATGATTACATAGATGATTACTTTGAATCATTAAAGGATTAAAATGGCTGTATTTGATTTAATACCTAAAGTAAATAAGTTTGAAGATCGTAAGCCTAAGGCAGCACCTGATCAAACTTATACTGGCATTGATAAAGGTGGACGTCCTATTACAGGAATGGAAGAACAGATTCGTGAAGATAGAGAAACGTTTGTTGAACCATGGGCCCAGCCTATTGGCAATGCATTTCAAAGAGTTATTAGAAGAGTAGGAGATAAGTTTGTTCCTGGTCAACCTTTTATGCAAGGTTACCGTGAGAATCAAAAAAGAAAAGAACAACAAGATAAATCATTTGAACAGAAAATGATTTTAAGAAAAGAAAACCCTAAAGAAATGGTTAAAGCAAGAGCTGCTGAAATGTTTCAAGCAGCGGTTAAAAAATATAAAAAAACAAATGATAGGGAAGTATTTAATTATGCGGAACAATCAATTATTAGAATGATTAAAATGTCTGGGTATGCTCCGCAAGAGTTTAATCTACCTGGAACTGTTGATATATCAAACGTTGATCCTGATCCTTTTTATTTAGATAGTGATAGACCAAATCCTTTCCCGGAAATAGAGATTGCAGCAGAAACTATTTTAGGAACTGCTGCGAGTTTATATGGTGCAACTAATACTGGCGCTAGACAATTTGCTAATGTATTTGCAAGAGGTGCTAAGATTGGTGCTAAAGCTCCAGTACCTGGTGCATGGAAATTTGCAGCTAGTGTATTAGGTGGTGCGTTCGCTGTAGGCTCTGCTTATTTTGGATATGAATTAGGATTAGATTTATATAACGAAGCTTCTAAAGCTAAAGCTATTCAAGAAGGTCGTGATCCTGTAACTTATTCTATGAATAGACCTGGGATGGGTGCAAGACTTTACCGTTCAGCTGATTTAGCATCTACAGATGCTTTATTAGGAACAATGGTCATGGGATTTAGACCAGCGTATAATGGATTAAGAAATTTTACTCGAGGAAAAATTGCTGGAGTAAAAGGAGATGCATTAAAAAAGATTGAAGCAGGACAAAAATTAGTTGATAAGTTTCCAACTGGTGGATACGGTGTAGATGGAAAGTTTCCATCTGAATTAGGAGGTGTATCTATACTTCCTGGTGGACCTACTCTAACCGGCTTTGGACGTCGACATGGTTTAGATGAGATAGAAGAATTAAGAAGAGGTTTGTTTCCTTTTTACTGGGGTAACATTGAAAGAGGTGCAGGTGAAATGCCAATACAAGGTACACCTTACTCTATTGCTACTGCTGGTAACCCTATATTTGGTACTACTATTCAAACAGGTGGTAGATTTCCATACATAGGTGGTGGTATTAAAATCAATTTAGAAGAACAAGGTGAAATGTTGGTTAACTTATGGCACAATATGTTTGCTGCTTATGCACCGACAGTTTCAACACATGCATTAATGTCTAGCAATATATTAATGGCAAAAAATAAAACAGCAGCGCGTTACCTTGCTAACTTAAAAAGAAAATTAAATAGATTTAGAAGACACGCAAAAGAAACAGGATACACATTAGATGCTTCTCCTATCAGAAATACATTAGAAGAGTTGTTAGATGAGGTGCCTAAGACTAGAAAAATGTTTGATCAAGATGGAAGAATTCTTGATGGGTATAGTGTTCACTCACCTGAATATGGTTTAAGTAATTTAACTAAATTTCCTGAAGGAGAAAAACAATTTTATAATTGGGTTAATGAAACATTACAGGGAACAGTTGGAAATCGTAGTAAATTTTCTATAGTTGAATTAGAAAAAATGTTTAAAGACATTGAGTTTTATGCAAAAAAATACAAAGACAATCCTGATGTTATGAATGCTTTAACTAAACTAAAACAATCTACAGAAGCATCTTTAGGAACTGTTGGTAATAGTGAAGCTAGAAGATTACTAGATGACTTTGATAACTATGCAGCAAATGGTATGTTATTATTTGATAGTGCAGCAGCTAAAAAATTTGAAGGAGTAAGTAAGTTTGGATTTACTTTAAGATTAGCGGAACAAGGACACAGAGCGGCAGATGATTTATTTGCTACCGCGTTTGATGCTAACAGCCCCACTACTATTAGAGCTTTTAAAAATATAGTTGGACCAGATGTTTTTAACCAAACAACAAGAAGATTTTTACAAGATGCTTTTGAAGCATCAGTAGAAAAAGGAACAAAAGAAGGTATAGATCAAATTAACTTTACTAAATTTAAAGCTATTTTGGGTTTAGATAATACAGCTGGTAACAAATATGCATCATTAAAAGAAATGTTTCCTGGTGCATCACCCACTACAGGAGGAGGTAGAGCACCAACAGCAACAGACTTTGGTAAATTTGATCCTGATAACTTTGCTACTATAAAACCAGGAGGTTTAATTCCTGGTGCAATAATGGAAGGTGCTGAAAGTAATGTAGCTAGATTACCTACAGTAAGTGACCTAGAAACATGGGTAGCGATGGTAGAAGATGTATTTAAATATGGTGTACCAGACATTAGTACTTTCATAGCAAGACGTGCACAGATTTCTGGTCTTCGTGGTGCTATTAGATCTTTTATGCCACTAGGTAATATTCAACCATTAGCACACGGTGCTACAGCAGCGGCAGCAAGTGGTGCTTCAGCTGCACCATCTTTACTTTTTGGAATACCAAATTTTATACCTTTACTTATGGGAACATTATTAATGAGAGCTGGTGGTAAAGTATTAACTAATCCACTTAACATGCGTGTATTTAAAAACGCGATTGATTATAAATTGCCTGAACGTGCACGTAACGCAGCGATAATAAGAATGTTTAATTTATTTAAACCTGAGATAGAACAAATAGATCAAGAGCTTGAAGCATTAGAGATGGAAGCACTACGTCCATCTAAAAGAAGAAGTTTTATAGAAGGCGTACAAGAAAATATTGGTAATAAAATTAATAATTTAATACCTTCTGTTATGAAAAATCAAAGTAGTAATAGTGATAATATGCAACCTGTTGTTCCACAACAACAAGACACTGAAGTAGTTGAAGAAACTGAAGTTGCTTCAGCAGCTCCGATGCAATATTCATCACCAGTTCTAGGTTCATCACTTGATTCAAGTGAAACATTAAATCCAGGTGCTGCACAAGCATTGTACACAGGTGATACCGATAGTGCATTAGCTGCACAATACGGTCAAGCTGCACAAGGTGGATTAATGACCTTAAGGAAATAAAATGAGCATTAGAGACGCAATCTGGATTATAGGAATCTTTATAGCACTCGGTGCTACATGGGGTATGACATCACAACGTGTTAGTGCAATGGAAAAAGACATGGATAGAATAGAAGAAGCTTTAATGATGTTTACAAAAATAGAATCAAGGATCGCTGTCATAGAAACAGAGGTTAAAAACATGAATAAAAAATTGGATAGGTTATAATGCAAGAAAACTATCAAAAATGTTTAGAAATAATACTACACCACGAAGGTGGATATGTTAATCACCCCAAGGACCCAGGTGGAGAAACTAATCTTGGTGTAACTAAAAGAGTTTACGAAGAACATGGTGGCACAAAAGACATGAAAGATCTAACAGTTGAAGACGTAGCACCAATTTACAAAAAAGGTTATTGGGATAAAATGAAATGTGATGACCTGCCATTAGGTTTAGATTTATGTGTCTTTGATTTTGGTGTGAATGCAGGTCCAGGTAGAGCAGCAAAATATCTTCAGACTTTGGTCGCTACTAAAGCAGATGGTGGAATTGGTCCTAACACATTAGCAAAAGTAGACGAATATATTAATAAGTTTAATGTCAAACACGCTATTGACCGTTACCAAAATAATAGACAAAAATACTATGAAGAATTATCTACTTTCGATACCTTTGGAAAAGGTTGGACAAGGAGGGTGGAAGAGACTACCAAATTAGCATTAGAAATTGAATGAGTATATTTAATTTTTTTTTGAGAAGTAAAAAAATTCCATGGAAACTTAAAAAAAAGATTTCCGATTTAAATATCAAGAAAATAACAAGAGATGAAATTAAAGATAACCTTGAAGCAAATAAACCTTTAAAATTATATCGTGCACAAAATTATCCAGGGCAAGCTCCATTTCATCGTCCGGATACAGATCCTAAAAAAGAATTTGTAGGTCGTTGGCTTACAACTAATAAAAATTTTGTTAATAGATTTGCTACTAACACGCCTGACACTAAAGCAATTAAAACACTTACAGTTAATCCACCTATTACAGCTCATCCTGTTGATAGACATAAGACAATTAGTGAATTAATAAAAGATAAAAAAAAATTAAAAGATTGGACTCCTAATATGGGAATGGGTCACAATCTTGATGCATTAACCACCAGGTATAAAGGTGGAAAACATTCTTATATGACAAGATTAGAAAATTATTTAAATTCTTCTTCTTTAAAAAATCAAATAACTTTAACTCCTCCATCAGAAATAGCAGACACTGCAAAAATTGATACATGGCTTAGTCTTTTAGCAATTTTAAAAAATAAAAATCCAAGAATGTTTAAAGAAATTTTGAATTTAATTAAAGCTAAACGAATAGGATTAAAAACTGGCGGAATAGTTTAATTTGTGGTATAATACCACGTGCAATTAATACAGAAATATAATTATGCAGAACTTAAAAGACAGGATGGAGATTCCCGTCTATATCTTACACCTGATGGTGAAAGCTTACCATCAGTCACAACCGTATTAAATAAAACAAAAGATAAATCATTTTTAAAGCAATGGCGCGCTAAAGTAGGAGAAGCTGCTGCAGAGAAAATTATATCTGATGCCGGTAAAATTGGAACCGCGCTCCACCTATATATAGAACGTTTGGTGAACGGAGAAAAGTACGCAGACCTTACTAAAGTAGGAATACAGGCAGAAAAAATGGCTAAGAAAATAATTGAAGAAGCTGGTGCTGATATAACTGAAGTATATGGTTCAGAAGTTCATTTATATTATCCTAATAAATACGCCGGGACTGCAGACATGATTGCTTTATATAAGGATAAACCAACTATTATAGATTTTAAACAAACTAATAGACCAAAGAAACGTGAGTGGATACAAGACTATCTCATGCAACTAGCTGCATACGCCCAGGCACACAACTCTTTATTTAATACAGAGATTGAACAAGGTGTTGTTTTAATGTGTTCAAGAGATTTAACTTTTCAACGGTTTGAGTTAGTAGGTGAAAACTTTACGCGTGCTTGTGATGCTTTTATGAAAAAATTAGATTTATATAATCAATCTATTCTTTAGATCCAACTAGCTAATTCTTCTCCATTTATTTCTCTGGCAATATTAACTTTGTTTCTAAGTGCTTGTATAATTTTTTCGTCAACAGTTCCTTTAGCAACTAAGTCAATATATAATACTTTATTTTTTTGACCTATTCTATGTGCGCGGTCTTCTGATTGTATTCTTTTTTCTAAGTCATAATTATTAGAATAATAAATAACAGTGCTAGCTTCTGTTAACGTAATTCCATAACCACCTGTTTGTGTGTTTCCTATAAAGAAACGTATTGGGTTTTCTGGATCTTGAAACTTCTTTATACAAGCTTGTCTATCTTCTTGTTTAGTTCCACCATAATAAGTGCAAGATGATTGCGGCCCAAATTCTTCATTAATTACTTTTTGTATAGAAATAATATCGTGAATATAATTAGCCCAGATAATTACTTTACCTGTAGTCTCACCTAATATTTGCATAAGCTCATTAAGACGATTATTTTTTAACTGCACAGTTTCACCTTCATCAGTTTTCAT
>Ga0098060_1000707_pt1 | contig 14398 bp, 27 predicted proteins | sample 21_taG_FD_77063 | JGI IMG/M metagenome (GOLD analysis project Ga0098060, IMG submission 77063) | Marine viral communities from the Subarctic Pacific Ocean - 21_ETSP_OMZ_AT15319 metaG | ecosystem: Environmental > Aquatic > Marine > Oceanic | place: Pacific Ocean | collected 2015-01-19 | reverse complement strand
ATCAATCAAGCCTCTAAAGAGGGGTACGATCAGATAGCCTTTGTTAATGGTGAGCAATCTGATAGAGTGCAAGGGCATACTGATGGTAGAACAGCAGAGTTCTATAACAAGATAGTCCCTAAAAATATCAATAACGAGCTCAAGAGGTTGGTTAAGGGCATGAAGCATGAGCTTGGTGAAGTTAGTAGTTCAAGTAATTATAGGTTTAGAGATTTTAAACTTTATGATCCTTCTGTCCCACAGCTTGTTTCGGAAGACGGTGGTGTTTCTAAACTATATAAGTTAGATGATAACAGGAATGTAATGCTAACAATAAACTATGACAATGTCGCTGATGTTGAGAAAAACATGGTATCTTCTTATAGTGTGAATACTATGGGTGAGACGAAAAACTACCCGTTAAAAAAAGGAACTAATATAAATGAAGCCCAGCCTATAAGAGAGAAGATTATGACTGACATAACCAGATCTCTTGGTGAGCAGAAGCAAAACGTAATAGTAAACCTAACCCCAGAACTTAAGGCTGCCACTGATAAGATTGGTCCACTTAGGTTCCAAGCTCCTCAAGAGGAAGGAGAGTCTAACGTATACACTGATGGTTTAGTATCTATAGGTTGGGATATATCTAAGGCTATGCAGGATCTTAACTACATGTCAGGTACTTACCTTACTGGGTTCATAGATCAAAAAGCATTTGACTCTAAAGATAAGCAACGTTACGATATTAAGTTAACAGCTTTACTGGCTAAACCTTTTGGTACTCACTCTGATAAAGAAGTGAAGGAGATAATGGTTAGGAGTAGAGGTGCTTTAAACTCTGCAATCATAGAGGCTAATGAGGTAGGTAAAAGACTTAAGGAACTAAACGAGAAGTATAACTACACTGAGCAAGAGCTTAATGATTTCCTTCACGACCACAATAAAATAAAAGCTTTAGAAGATTCTGATATTAAGAATACTCTTATTGAGATGCGTATGAGTATTGACGATCTGAGTAAAACTCTTATTTCTGAGGATCTTATAGCAGGTCAGACTATGTTTACAGTTGATAGTAACTTAGGATTGTATGTAACTAAAGCCTACAAAAACTTTGAGGTTAAAGGGTGGGAGCAAACAGATAATCTTATTATACAGAAGACTAAAGACTTCTTATACAAAGAAGCTAAGAAAGATAACCCTGAAGCTACAGAAGAAAGGTTAAATGATATAGTTAAGGTTAACTACAGAAAGTTAAACAGTGATAAAAACTTTGCTTACAATATTAAGAACGGTGGTTCTTTAGATGGGCTTAATAGGTTAACTTCTATCTTCAAACAAAGAAAAGAAATACCTCAAGAGATTAAGGATTTCTGGGGTGAGATTGATGACCCTATATTTAACTACAACAACACAGTTAAGAAGATAGCTCAGACTATAACTGCTGAGAGAATGTATAAAGATCTTTATGAGATAGGTAATGGTAAGTTTATCTCTGATACTCAGACTTCAGAAACATTTAACAAACTTGTAGGGTCTAAGTGGGGATCTTTGGAAGGTAAGTTTGTAGATAACGAGATGTTCGCTGTGATGAATCAAATGTCTCCTGAGAAAGGAGAAGGTTTATTTAATTTCGTATACGATAAGTACATGGAGCTTGTACTTCTAAATAAGAAGACAAAGACTGTATGGAATCCTGGTACTCACGTTAAGAACATTATAGGTAACACAGCATTCGCTACTATGAATGGTCATATAAACATGAATGTTGGTACTATGTATCAAGATGCTAAAGCCTCTATAAAGGCAACTATGGGTTCTAGTAACGCTGAGTTAGATGTTATAAGAAAGAACCTTATAGAGAAAGGAGTTCTTAGCTCTTCTGCTTCTCTTCAAGAAATTAGAAATATATCTAAAGACTTAGGAGAAACTGACTATGACTTATCTAAATACTTGGATGAGAAGAGAGGTAAGATTGGTAAACTTATGGCTAAGACTGTAAGGTATTTAGGTAAACCATTAAAGTCCTTAGATGATAAGTCAACTAGAGCTTACCAAGCAGAGGATGATGTATGGAAGTTTTATGGTTTCTTATCTGAGAAGGCTAGGTATATTGAGGCTGGTATTTCAGAGAAGGAAGCTGATGATATGGCTGCTAGGAATATAATCAACCTATACCCTAACTACAACGAGATACCTAGAATAATAAGAGTGATAGGTAGATCTCCTATAGTAGGTTCATTCGTTGCGTTCCAGGCTGAATCATTCCGTAACGCTAAGAATGCTGTTAAGCTAGGATTTGAAGAGATGGGAAGTAGTAACCCTAAGATTAAAAGGATTGGTACTACAAGAATAGCTGGTACTATAGCTACAATGACTCTTCTAGAGGGGCTTCAATTATACACTATGCAGTTTTTATCTCAAGCCTTAGGTTTAGCTGGTGGAGATGAAGAAGAGTCTGAAGAGAGAAGACTTAGAACTATGGTTGCTGAGTGGGATAGAGATGGTAGTTTAGCATACGTTGATAGCGGTGTCTTAGATAGTAAGACTAACGAAAATCAGATGGAGAACGATAAGTACTTCGACTATATAAACTTCTCTAGTATATCTGGTGTAGGTCACATAAGAGACATTCTAAGACTAAGCTTTACAGATGTAGATACTGAGGTAGGTAAGGAATCTGCTTACAGCATAGTTAAGAAAATGTTTGAACCTTTCTTAGGTGAGGAGATGACATTAGCTACATTCTTAGAGGCTTACGAAAATAAGGGTGATAGAATCTATAGCAGAACAGATGATGCTGGAACAGCTACACTTAAAATGATTGAGTATGTAGGTAAGAAGGTTGCTATGCCAGGTATAGGTAGAAACGCTATAAGAATTATGGAATCTTTTGAGCAAGACTCAGAAAGAGTTCCTACCTACGAAGCATTAGCTTTATTTGGGTTAAGAATATCTAGAACAAACCTTAATAAAACCCTATCTATAAATGCTAGGAATGCTTATAATGACATGAGAAGTCGATCTTCTGATAAGATTATAAGAGATAAAACTTTATTACTTAACGAAATAAAGAATAATCCTGACTTAGATAACGACTTAAATATTATAGCTGACCTTATGGCTGGGTGTAGACTTAATAAGGTCGCAGGTAGAGATACTAAGGCTATACTTAAGGGTATGGGTATAAGTGATGTTGTTATAGACTTAGCTTATAATAGAATGCTTAAGAACTATAAACAGGATGTTTTAAGTGTTGATGCTAAATAAATTTTAAAAAATGCTTTTATTCATTTTTTAATATATATCTTTATAATGTTTTAAGACTTCTTGTTTTTTAGCGTTTTGGTTAATTTGTGGGAGGGGTGGTTCCCTCCCCTTTTTTTTACACTGTATGGAAATAGGAGTAGGACTAATTAAGGGATTGTTGTTAGGTATGAGAAACTTCGAGGCAACTGAAGAGGTACCATACAACGAAGTCCAGCTATTTGCTGGACCTTTTTGCGTATATATTATATGGGATTAAGAGTCTATACCGTATGGGCATATAACATTAAAGTACGTCTCGTCTAACTCCTTTATCTTAAGAGCTAACTGCCCCCATTTCTTTTCTCCTTCTTCTCTTGTTTTTAAGTCTAACGAAGTACCAGTGCCCATATTAGACCATATAATAGAGTTCTCATTAAGAAGTTTATCTATCTTCGCTTTAACTGATTTGTTTGTGTAGTACGGACTTGTACCATCTCTTCTTTTTTTCATATCTTTAATATCCAGTTAATAATTTAAGTACATCATCAATAGCTTTATGTCTATGATTATCCTCTAAGATAACTTTGTACACATGCTCGCTATCCTTTATCTTATGAACATCATCTATAGCAGAGTTCAACGCTGATCCTAAATCTATCTGCTGATTATCTCCACAGAATATCATAATAGAGTCTTTGCCTAGTCTACCTAATGCCATACGCAACTGAGGCTTAGTTAAGTTCTGGAACTCATCCACTATAACTACAGCGTTATCGAATGTTCTACCTCTAAAGTGAGCTAAAGAGACAAGCTCAATATCCCCATCATCTACCATTTTCTGTATCTTCTCAGGCTTGTTGTATACCTTACGCATGTTAGACATAATAGGTACAAGCCAAGGTTCTAGCTTTTCTTTCTCATCACCAGGAAGGAATCCGTTATCCTCTGTAGCAACTGTAGGTCGTGTTATAATAATCTTATTATACTGACGCTTGAAAAACAAATCTAAAGCCACCTGAACAGCTAAAAGAGTCTTACCTGAGCCTGCTTTACCTACTAGAAAACTAAAGGCGTGGTTTAATATATTCTCCTTTGCTCTTTTTTGCTCCTCTGATAAAGTTATGTTAAACTTTACGTTACCCTTTGGTGGCTTTTTAGATTTATTATCCATAGTTATGACCCACAAGCTTCGCAGTCTTCATCATCAATACTGCATGTTTCTGGCTGCTCTGCCTCTTCTAAGTCTACTATCCAAGAATCAAACGTATCACTCGTTGCCTCTTCAGATTTTTTCAATTGGCGTAAAGCCTCTTCTCTTTCTTTACTCATTTCTTCTTCTTTTTCTTTTTAAAGTTACCCCTGCTTAGTATGGATTCTATTGTTGCGTTCACTTCTTTTTGATTCGATGGGATGTATACGTCTAGGTTTTGATCACTATCATGTAGATATTTCAAAAACAATTTGAATCTCATACTAAACACAGGTGTTCTTAATCCTTTGGTTTCTATTATAAAGCCAGCATCTAAGTTAATGAAGTCGGGAGTGTAGGATATACTTCTTACGTTCCCAGTCATTTCCTTAAATACTTTCTTCCCTTTAGTGGTTCCCTTATCCATAAGGAGACCCTCGAACTTGAATTTCTCTACAAGCTCGAAGGTCTTGCCCTCATACTCATGGGGGATGTTTGCTTTATTTAAGGCTCTGTAACAGTAAAGCTCTAGTCCTGAGGCAAATGTAATACCATCCTCAGTATGCTTCTTAGCTTTAGTTATCTGCTTGCCTTTTCTTCTCTTATATCGCATAAGGCTAAGATAAGGATTTATTTTTTACCTCTATTCCTAGCTCTATTTTTACCTTGAGGTTCTAGTACTGTATCTCCCCTCTTAGTGTGAGACACATCTTTACCATCACCCTTCTTACCTTTCTTTTTATTCATAGCGTTAAGAAAAGATCTGTAAAGCTTTCTAGATAAGGTAGCACCATACTTAGCGTTATACTCATCCTTCTTCTTCTTAGCATCAGGGTTGTCTTGGTAGTACTTAGCACTCTTGCTCTTACCTACCTTAGTTCCTGCTAATTTATTCCTTGCCATATTATATTATTTATAAGATGCAAGATACAAATTATTTCTTAATTGTCAGAAGCGGCATACCCCTTAGGTGGCTCTGGAATACCAAAAACGTATTTAGCAAGTTTATCTGCGTTATCTAAAAGTGATTTAGCATTCTTACTTGTTGGTAAACCTGAGGCTATCTCTAATACTCTAGCCCTCATCTCGCAGTCAAACTTTAAATATTTATACTGCTGCTCTTGATCTTTTTGAACTTTGTTCATGTCTAAAATTTAATTATAGTTAGTAAATCTATGTCTATATAAAACAGGAGTTCCCTATCCCATATAGATCCTGGTCGTGGGTTTTTCATACCACCCCACTCAACTGTGGCTTTAGTTATCTCTCTCATCCATATATATCCTATACCATCGTTAAATCTCCAGGCTATACATAAAGGTAGAGACCTATGAAGTGCCTCCTTTTGACAATGCTGTATCTTCCTTACGGATGTCCTAACTCTTTTTATGTCAGACATATTAAGACTCATTGTCTTTATCTCACACAAAGATACAATATTCATAGTTCTATTATCAAATATCTCTGCATCAACTGGAGCGTACTTATCTAACTGCTTGAATGTTAAGTCCTTACCCTCAAGGAGTATGCGAAGAGTTTCCTCTTCCCTAACTCTGTCAGATGATTTTTCAAACTGGGGTTCCCTCTTCATCTTTATTGTCTAAGTTCCATGTATAACTAAATACTGTTTCTCTATCTTCATTAACTTCAGCACTCTTAATTGATTCCTCAAGCTTTTTGTCCATGTCCTCCCTTAATACTTGCAGTAATATAAAATACCCAGTAACATCCATAAGATCATTCTCACTTATGTATGTTGTCTTATTCTTTATACGATTAAGTTTATCGTTTATCCTAGCTTGAATAGCGTACAAGGGGTCTACATCAAATAGAACTCCCCTCTCGAATACTGAGTTACCATAGCTACTATTTTTCTCTAGTAGCAGATCTCTAATCTCATCACACTTTTTTCTTATCTTTTCCTGCATTTTTCTTTACTTTAGATTTAACATTCTTTTTCTTAGGACTTTTATGCTTGCATTTATTTTGTGCTTTATCCTTAGATACCTTTGAATCACTACAAGGTTTGCATTTCCTTTTTTGATTGACCCTAATAAAATCTTGTTTATTAACCCTTTCATCTTCTTTATTTTGTTTTGAATACTTAAACATTTCCCATATTAAGTGCAGGGATATTACACAAATCACTAATAATACTGCTTCAATCATAATCTTTACTGTTAATTAATACTCGCTTAACTTTCTTCCCTTAATCATTTAGTATGTTTACCCTATGAATAAATTCACAAAATTTCTATACGCATTGATCATGGTGGTAGTTTATACTATAGCTCTTTGGGTTTAGACTTATTGACTATCTTGATCTGAATCCTTTTTAAGTCGCAATCTTCTATGAGCATACTGAAGTGTGTCATCACTTCAAATATAGACTTATCTCTAAATTTTATAGTCTCTCCTTTGTCTTTATCTGTTAAAGTGCCTTGATACATACTACTTGTTTTTAATTGGTTGAAGCAAGGAGGGTAAGTTCCCACTACCCTCTTTACTTTCAACGCTGACTTTTGCCTAGCACCCCTGCTAGGACTTTTCACTTTATGCCCAACTCACGCTTGGTACTCTCGTAGTTTAATAAACATCGTTTGATAGGCATAAGTAATTTATCATAACGACATTAGTTACTTCAACTCCTATCTCGTTAGAAGATTTATGCTTATTAGCTAGCTTATTTAAAAATCTCTCATCTGAGTTTAAAACATCTACATCTAACTCTGTAACTACAGTCTCATACTTTTCTTCCTTCCATGTCTTAGATGGTTTTGCTACACCCTTAACATACCTTATTGTTCTCCATTTATAATGAACTGTAGCGTGGTATATTTTCTTCCTCATTACGCTCTTTTAATGTTATACAAGTCATCCTTTAATTTATGGTTAGTTACCTTCAAGGATGCGTTAGCTTTAATTAATTCCCTTATTAGTTTATCTTTTTCAGAGTCAAGTAATAAGTGGTCAATCTTAACCTCATCTCTATCTTTCTTCATCTCATCAACTATTAAGTCAAGGTTTTTAATTAACTTTAAATGATCCTTGTCATAAGACAAACAATTCTTATGAAGCTTTTTATAATGAATTATAGTAGCGTGATGTTTACGCATTATCTTTCCTATAAGACTAAGTGTAAAGGGAAAGTGTTTATCAATTAATATTGATATAGCAGTATTAGCCTCTACTACATGTCTATCTCTTTTATCTACATCTGAAGGGAATACACCTTTTCTCTCGTAAGCAAAACTAAATAGGTTTTTTATTATTTTTAAATCATCCTTATTTAAGTTTAAGGAATCAAGGTGATATGTTGCCTTACTCATTGCCAATTCTGTATCTTTATTTCTTGTCATATCTTTTCTATAATCTTGTTAATGAACCATAATATAAACACGCATCCCACTATGAAATTGCATGTAAATTCAAAATCCCACTCCATAACCTAGAAAGCTTCTGATGTTTCAGCACCCTGAATTGAATTGAAGTCATTGCCATAGTCTGTAGGATCGCTAAACCTAGTGTACTCCTTCTCAAATTTAAGTGGTAAGACTCCAGTGCCTATGTTTCTACCCTTTGCAAAGATAAGGTCTACTAAACCCTCTGTGTTATTGCCACTATCATCCTGCATTATACCATAGTATTCTGGTCGGTACACAAGCATAACAATATCTGATGCTTGCTCAATCTCTCCACTCTCTCGAAGATCAGATAGCATAGGTCTGTTACCTCCACCCCTCTTCTCTACGTTTCTACTAAGTTGTGATAACGCTACGATTGTTATGTTCAACTCCTTCGCTATATTCTTAAGCTCACGAGCAACTAGGGCTACCTCTTGTTCCCTTGATGTACCACTACCCTTAACTAATTGAAGGTAATCCACTAACACGAACTTAACACCCTTAGTTATAACGTACTGGCGTATCTTATTTAATAGGTATCTAAGTGATGAGTCCTTACACTCATCTACGTACAACTCAGCTTTCTCTAGCTTACCTATAGCAGTATCAACCCTAGCTAACTCATCGTTCTGAAGTGTACCCTTCATTATGTATCTATTGTTCACCGAACTCTCTAGAGATACTAATCTCTGAAGTAGCTGTGTATCTCCCATCTCGTAAGAGAATACTGCGGCAGGTATGCCTGCCTTAGAACAATTGTAACAGAATGCTAGACCTAAGGATGTCTTACCCATAGATGATGCACCACCGATAACTATAAAGTCAGTCTCTTGCCACCCACCAGTAAACTTATCTATTGATTGGAAACCTGTAGGTAGACCTACCATATCCTCTGAAGACATTCTCTTTTGTATGTCATCATGTAACACCTTAAGTTGTTTCTTAATGTCAGGTATATCACTACCCCTAACCTCAGATATAGGCTTAAGTTCTGACTCAACATAATCTAACACGTCAAATAGGTCTTCATCCTTATTTAACTTATTGTTAGTTGTCTCTAGTAATTTCTTTAATCTTATCTTCTTCTCCTCTTGAGATAAGAAGAGAATCATGTGTTCTGTATTGTAGTGGCTGAAGTCTACTGAGTAACACTCAGCTATACGATAGCCCGCCATAGAGTCCTTTACTAAAGTATTAAGGATAACTAAGTCAACCTTCTCTCCAGAATCTAATCTGCTTGATACTACCTTATATATTTTTCTGTTGAGGACATCGCTAAACATACCCTCAGAGATAAGACTGTGATTGTCGTAGTATTCTCTAGGGTGACTCATAATACGACCAAGCAATCTCATCTCCATGTCTTTATTATCTGTCATCGCTCACGTATTTTGGTTGGACATATCTATTAACCTTCTTCTTATCATCCTCACTAAGAACTATCTCACTCTCCCATCCTTTTTGGTTTATCCAAGTTCGAGGGTTCTTTCTGTATTTCTTATCAGGGGTTGAGTCTACATAACTCTTAACTCCATTAATAGCCTTACCCATATCCTCTAGGGTTAGTCTCATAAATGAAGTTCTACAATTCTTTTCATCCACTCTCTTGTCGTACATAGCCCAAAACATTTTGAACCCTTTAGACTTTCTTTCATCCTCGTTATTCAACTCCTCCTTAGTAATGAACCTAGCATCCTTTACCCTGAGTAAATTGTCGATATTATTAAATGTACTTTGTGATTCAAATTCGTTATTGTATATAGATTTATATACAACATCTTTAGAGTGAAATAGTATATACCTACCATCCATCTCTATAAAATCAACATTGTCTATATTGATTATGTCATTATCGGATACTCTTATTCTCATAGCTTTGGTTTGGTTTAGGTAAAAAAGAGGGGCTTTTACACCCCCCTATTAAAAATACATAGATAGCTACATAACTTGTAGTCTTATTGGTATTGTTGATCCACATTCCTATAGTTATGACTCTGCTATCTATATATAAGTGATCGTAGCTTAGAAAGGTAGATCATCTCCTTTTGATGCAGTAGCCTTAGCCTCAGGCTTAAAGGTATCAACCTCTACATAGTGAGTCTTACCATACTGGTCAGCCCCATCTCTTTTCTTAACTACTTTTAGTTTAACGTATTTGTCTCCGTTATACTCGAACATAAAGTCCTTAGCATCTGTACCTAATTTTGTTAGGTTTAATGAGAAGTTTACTAAGTCCCCATCGAACTTTTCTACTCCGTTTCCAATGTAAATTTTCTCTGTCTTGTTACTCATAGCGTTTTGCTTTAAATAAAATAATTAATAAGTGCCTCTCTTTCTGTTGTATCTAAATACCCTGCAATCTTTTTAAAGTGTTTTAATTTAAACTCCTCAGGACTGTCCAAGTATTTATATAGGGTAGGTCGGCTTAACCCTAATCTTTCTGAAAGGAATATGACAGTAATGCCTTTTTCCTTTAATATTTCTTTTAAACTCATAGTGTATCCGTTATTAAATGTTCTTCAACAACCTCTTCGTTATCTATAAAGAATCTTCTATAGGTATCGAGAAGGTACTTGTACTCATCTCTACCTCTATTCATAAAGTCTTCTCCAGCATAGAATATAGATACATTATAAGGCATCTCTTTCTCTTGTGTTATAAATATGAAATCATCACACCCAAAACCATCTGAGTAGAAGGCTGATTGTCTATCGTACCCATACTTTCTACAAGAGTTTGAGAACCCATGAAGGCTTCCATCAGCAGTAGTCTTAAGATCTATCAGTGTAGTACCATTACGATAATCTGCTTTACCTTTACAGAACACGCCAGTATCATCATCTTGCCAAGCGTTAGCTATCTCTCGCTCTCCTTCTGATACTAATAAATCTCTAACCTCAGAATGAGAGAACAACACATCTTGCATACGCATTATCTTGTCGTACTCTTTCTGAAGGATGATAGTGGGAGCGTCAGGATTATTAGCCTTAAACTCCTTATACCCTTTAGTAGTCCTTGTAGCTGAGTCAAACACCTTGACCTTGTCGTTAAAGTCGTTAGGCTCTAGCATAGCTACATGGTACGCCCTCCCAAATATCATAGGGAGAGTCTCCGTTCTCAAGTGAGGGTTATCCCTCATCATCTTATAGGTACGAACATCCTTCTTTATTAACCCTAACTGCGAGTTCGTAACAAACTCGTAGTCAGAGTAATAGAAAGAGTCATCCTCTATCTTCTTTATAAAACTATCTAAACTCACTATGAAAGTGTATTAGCAATTTTTATAAGTTTCCCTAGATTGTCTTCTTGAGATTTAGTAAGAGAATAACCACTCATCTTTTGCTGAACAACAGCACCCTTACCATCCTCTATAGCCTTAACCATAGCTTTGTATTGATCGGATGATAACTTAGGCTTAGACGTAGATTTCTTCGTAGGTGTGCTACCTTTTACTGCACCATTACCATCATCATCACCAGTAACTACACCTACAAAAGAGGCAAGTGCGTATCTTCTAGCATAAGAGATAGCTGAACCTACACCATGTGCATCCTCTTTAGATGGGATGTACATAGTAGATGAGATAAACTCTCCACTTGAGTGTGATAAGATTGTTGTTAGACCACCTACATCGGTAGGCATTTGAATAATTGATAACTCGTTCTCAGATAATAACTTACGAACAGAATCCCATACTGAACCTAAGTCAGCATAGTTTGATTTGAAAAAAGGATTCTTTGAGTTTTCTTTAGCAGGTCTTAATTGAGCCTGTACTTTTGATAGGGCAAGGGTTAGGTTGCCAATTGTTTCGGACTTCTCCATAGTTTTGGTTGTTTTAAATTTAATTAACTTATGATGCAAATATAGGAAACTTTTTTTACTCCTACAATAGTTTTTGTAAAAATATTTAACCTAATCTTGATATTCACGACCTCGTCTTATAGAATATTCTTTAGTGTTTCTCTTTTTGATTTCATATACTTTACATAAGAAATCAATAGTCGTGTAGTCTTTTTCTAGTAATACTTTTAAATCACTAAGGGTAAACTCATCTACCTTAGATATAATAGATATAATCTGAGGTTTGCATTGTCTAGGTTGAGATTTGAATATCCTTTTACCTGATAAATCTTTTGATACTTCTTTGATGTCATCTATTATAGGGTTTATGTATCTCCTCTCAATCTTACGGAAGGTTGTATAAAGTGAACAAGCATTTCTAGTACCTCCAGACCACGCTTGGCTAAAGTTTATTGCACTTGGTTGGTTTTCCATTTGTTTATTTTTTAAATCTAGTTGGGGGTTTGATCATTTTGTCTATCTCTACCTCTAACTCAGTAACTATTCTTCTTTTGTTTTCGTTCTCAAGTTTAAGTTGAGTCTCTAGTTCCTCTATTTTCTTTTCAAGGGCTTCTATCCTTATTAGGTTAAACTCATTACTGCTCATCGCTATATACCTTTAGTGTTCTGCTTAACATTGTCTCTACCCAATCGTACTGCTCGTTGTAAAAGTCTTGAGCATCCTCTTGAAACATCATTACATGTTCTTGACCTACCTCAGATGAGGGTGCATAAGTGTCCTCTCCAAATCTCTGTATTGTAATCTGAGTTGCTACATCATCTATAAATTCCATATAGTCTGAGTTGTTTACGTGTGTCTTAGTCATATCTTTTAGTTTTAAGTTAATTCTACTTTCATATATATGTTGAATACATCCCCATAGTCTCCTATATCTGAGTGTACTACGTTATCTTCTCCAACACACACAATACACCTACCATCTTCCTCGCCCATTTCTATAAATGAATTTATCTCTTGTACATCTTTATATTCTTCGTACCACTTAAGACAACCTGCTTGATATAAAATAATATCTTTAGACTTATCTGTGGTAACGCCATTACTAATTTCCTTCCACCTCTGTGTGTAGTTTCTTTTATAAAACCTATTGTCTCCACATTCATTCTCACTCTCTAGCAAGTCGAGCCTATTCATGATGGCATCTAATTCTGCCTCGTCTTTCTTTGGTACTGCTATATGTACCTCGCTTATGTATCCCATAATTTCTAATTGTTTTGGTCTTTAATAAATTCTACTTAAAAAGTAGTTACAATAGGTTTTCTTTCGTACCACTTTATAAACTCAATAATGTTGTTATAAGTTCCAAGTAAGTCTAAAGTAAAAAATGTAAAGTTTATATTGTCTATAAGCCTTTGTTTTCCTATTTCACGATTTTTATCAACCTCTGTTGTCCTACACTTTTTTATTACTGGCATAAGCCAATCCCAAGAGGTGTGGTATTGGTTAAACATATTACTACTTTGTGCTTCGTAGTGTTTACCAACCCCCATAAATTCTGCTATTAGTTTGTTGTCTTCCATAGTTTCTAGTTATTTAGTTGTTTCCATTCCTCAAAACTTAAAGCTATTTCTCCCTCGACTTCATCTACGCAACACTCTATATAGAATGAGTATTGAGCGTGTATATCCATAACTTCTTGTCCTTTAATAAATTCTACTACTGCATCATAAGTGCTACCCATATCAGCAACTTGAAGGTGGTGCATTATATCTACCATCTGACCATCTTCAGCTACATCAAAGCATTTATGTATGACAGGCATAAGCCAATCCCAAGATGTGTGAAATTCAAATAAATCAGAGGGTACTTCGTTGTCATAGATACCATCTGTTACTTCTACTCTATGAGGTGTGAAATACCAATCATTATTTTCATCATACTCCCAACCCATAAATTCTGCTATAAGGATGTTACTCATATTAATGTCGTGTTGCTTACTGCTTTCTATTGCATCTTTACTTCTTAAGTCCATCTTCTTGGTTTTTAGGTTTAACATCTTTGGTCTTGAGGATAGTGAATTGGTGGTGTTCATCCTCTAATCTTCTATCGTGTTCGATCTTAGGTATACTCTTGCTAAATTCAAGGTAGTCTTGCCCCATCTGTACGAATAATTCTTTTAAGCTACTCATAGTGTTAGTCGTTTTGGTTTTTAATAAATTCTACTATTATAAAATAAACTGATTTAATATCTACACACAATAAAGCGTGTTTTAATTCATCTAATTCTTGAGGTTCTTCGCATAATTCTGTAATCTTTTCAATTACAGGCATCAGCCAATCCCAAGATAAGTGGTATTGGTTAAACATATTACTACTCTGTTCTTCGTAGTGTTTACCAACCCCCATAAATTCTGCTATTAGTTTGTTGTCCTGTTCCATAGTGTTAGTTGTGTTAGTTAGTAGTAGAAATATTCAAATTGCTCTTTCAAAGCCCTACCCTCTCTTGTGTTGAAGCCATAGCTATGTGTGTACATACCCTCTATTGGTTCGTTCTCTACCATAAAGAGGAATACTTCTTTTGGGGTTGCTTCGTATCGCTTTGATATTTCTTTGCAAGCATACTCCATTTTATCCATGTCGTGTCTTACCTCACCGTAGTTATCCATAAGGTATTTGTGCATTTGTTTTGCTTTCATAGTTCTATTTTGTTAAAGTCGATAAACCCATTCTCATCTTTAGGTGTATCTGTTGATTGAAATGTTTCTTCATCTGAAAGGT
>Ga0098060_1000706_pt1 | contig 14410 bp, 18 predicted proteins | sample 21_taG_FD_77063 | JGI IMG/M metagenome (GOLD analysis project Ga0098060, IMG submission 77063) | Marine viral communities from the Subarctic Pacific Ocean - 21_ETSP_OMZ_AT15319 metaG | ecosystem: Environmental > Aquatic > Marine > Oceanic | place: Pacific Ocean | collected 2015-01-19 | reverse complement strand
AGCAACCGCCCATAATTCCGACTCTTGCCATCAAGAATCTATTTAATGTTGTGCCCAACATTCAGCACCTACAGTTTGACACCAGTAATGTTGACTTTTCAGATAACTCTGCAAAACAGATCGGCGCGCTCACGTTGGGAACCGCCGAAGAGTTCTGGAATGAAAAATTCAAGATACGCTTAACTTCAAAGAAAACTGGACGGAAGGTGGATCTAAATCTAACTTTCGAGAGAAAGAAAAAATAAAACAATAACACTATTTATGTGAGAAGAGAGGAAATTAAATGGGCTTTTTAGATAACTCTGGCGACATCATTCTTGACGCCGTGCTAACAGACATCGGCAGAAAGAGAATGGCGCAAGGAAACTTTCGTATTGTAAAGTATTCTCCAGGCGATGACGAGATTGATTATTCACTATACAACGCAGATCATACAAGTGGTTCTGCTTATTACGATCTTGAGATACTTCAATCACCAGTTATGGAAGCAGCGACCAAGCAAGCCTCATCAATCAAATATGGACTTTTGAGTATCACCAGAACAGATATTTTGTTTATGCCCACCCTCAAAGCAAACCAGAAAATCTCCGAAGCCCTAAACAAAAAGGGAAGCGTTTTCATTCTCGCAGCAAATAGAGAAACTTATGAGAATCTTTCATCTGATTCTGTTTTGGGGGAAAAGTATGTGCTTGAGCCAAACACTAAAACCCCAACAAGGACTGTTGTTGTTGAGAGCGGGATAGATTCTAGCGAAAGACAAGCAACCCTTGAGAATAGAAATGCGATGCTTGTGGCTTCTGGACTCTTGGACAGCAACTTTGAGTTTAAGTTTGATTCTCGCTTCGTTGCTGGATTAACTTCTGTGCAGGGCGGCAAGTTCGCAAACCTCTCAGATGGCACTCGCGACATCTCTATGTCTACCTTCGCCACAAGAACTGCTATTGGGGCGCAAGATTTTATCGAGAACTACTCAACAGCAGTTGCCCCTGGCATCGCCAACTTGGTGGCAAAGCGCGACAATTCCGCTACCGGCTTTGACCTGTCAGGATTTGAAGGTCCTCGCGGAACCGTCACCGCAGCCACCTTTGTTCCAAGCACTGAGATTAATGCAGAAGGTTCATCAACGCCATCTTTCTACTCTCTCTACGGTCGTACAAGCGTAGCCGCCGCAACCCTTGGATTTATTGGTAGCAATACCTACGATGTAATCGATACTACCGTATACGTCAGAGGATTAACAAGCGGCACCCAGATACAAATCCCTCTTCGAATAGTTAGAAAGAAAAGCTAAAGGATAAATAAATGCCCATCAACTATGAACCAATTGATCCAACAACGGATGTAGCAACTACAAGAACACTTCTTCATGAAGTTATCCCACTAACCGGAACTATAGTTAGTGGGACTTACGGAACTTTTCCAAACGATGATAACATCAAGAACTACTCTCATGGTATGTTTCAGTCCGTGTATGATTATCCTTACCTAAGTTCTTCAGCAAACCACATTTTTGATCTAACGGCGGGGTACGATGAGAGTTCTCCGCTTTCAAGCTCCCTGAATCCTTCTCTGAGAGCCAAGAAAATAAATATGTATAACCAGTTCTCCCAGGTTCTGCTTGGATATACTGGCTCTACCAATGAGGTAAGAAAGTTTGAAAGTGATCTTACTCTCGATGGAGAGGGCGCAATGAAGGAGGTTGTATTCGTAAACCTTTCTCGCCTTCTTACCAAAGATGAGATCAAGAAGGGCTCTGTCAGTATCACCCTAGGTACGGCATCTTGGGCTAATCCCTTCGCTGGCACTAAGGTCTTCACTGATTCGGAAGCCTCGGCAACCCAAGGCACGCTTAACACAGTCGGCGGCGATTATGGTATCTTATCTAGTTCAGCCGCAGGTGTAGGCGGCGTTGTGTTTTACCAAGCCGGCGTCATGGTTCTTACAAGCTCTATCTGGGCAGGAACAACTGACTTTTTTAGCCAGTCCACAGGAACAGGCTCTTTTGACCAACAGTTAGTTTCTGGTTCTATTTCTGGTTCGGCTGATGCTTTCCGACACAGAATGCAGAACCTACAATTCAACAACACCACCGAGATTAACTCAACCGTGTATTTCTGCCGCATGCCACACAACAAATACAATTACTCCAGCAACCCAACATACCTTAATAGCGGACAGGTTAGAGTTAAGAACGGCAATAGACAGAATCCTCCAATCTCATACGTTACCACGATTGGTCTATACAACTCACAAAACGAACTTCTTGCGGTAGCAAAGCTTTCAGAGCCACTTCGCAAGGATCCGACAAATGAACTAACCCTCCGCGTCAGGCTGGACTACTAAGGAGGGCAGGATGTCCCTCAAGAAGTTTGGGCACAGCGATGTAATAAGAAACGCTATGAGGGCTTACCCTCATAACACTTTCTTTATTTATTCTTCTTCAGTCTATTACGATCATAGACCGATTGAGAGTGGCAGCTTTAGTGATGACATCCTGTCTGCTTCTGGCGGCATTAGCCTCTTTGAATATAATGTTGATAAGGTGGGAACAACGACTTTTATTTCTCAGTCATCAGGCGATCCCCGCAACGTGGTAGATCCTGCCGGTCTAAACCCTCCAATCGTGCCATATGTTGTAAAAGGTACTTCCAAAAATTATCTAAAATCAACACCGCGAACCAGAACTCTAACAGAGGGACCTGATAGAAGTTATCAAATCACCGCTTCTGGTCCTATGCAAGAGGTGTTCGATGATTATTCTAGAGTTGAGGGTGGCTCACACCTAACTGGTTCATCTTATGTTATGTCTGCTTCAATAACAAGAGAGCTTATGACAACAGCAGGAAACACCGGCTCCATTGCTAACGTTTCAAGACCAGCTTATCGACACTATTATGGTTTGCGTAATACTTTGAATTTTTACGGAACCAGAAGCCCTCACTATCTTGTTAGTTTTTCTGATACTGAAACTGGAACTTGGAACAAAGATGAGCAAGATTTAAATCTCATTTCTATTCCTAAAATATTCTACGGTTCTCGCATCAAGCACGGCAGTATGTCCTTGAAGTTCTACATCACAGGAACCTTGGTTGGAGAACTTAAAGACGAAAAGTACAATGGAGAACTGATTCAGGTTGGACCTGTCGGCTCTGTTGGCTCAGGCTCTGTTGCAGGTGTCGCCTTGTACGAAGAGGGTTTCGCTATATTAACAGGAAGTTGGGATTTGACCTCCGGCGCTGCTTACGATTTTGGTGGAGGCTTAGCCACAGGCTCTTGGAAATACTTTGCTGCTGGGGCAAATGATGGCAATAATGTGTCAACTTCTGCGTCTTTTGATGTATCCTTCAAAGGGCATACAGAAACCCAAGTTCTTACAATGTACGCTCATGCTCGCAGAGGAGAGGTAAATTATTCCAATAACCCAACTTTCTTAGAGTTTGGACAAACTAAAACTTTTTTGTCATCTTCAAAACTTTACATTGAAAACGACAATCAGACAATCAAAAACACAGTTTCATCGAGTTACTCTGGACAAACCGCAGATTTTGAAAGACAAGTATACATTTCTCGTGTTGGGATATATGATGAAGATAAGAAACTTATTGGAATTGCCACACTTTCAAATCCTATATTAAAGAAAGAGGCACAAGATTTATCCTTTAAGTTAAAGATGGACATATGATTTTAGGTATAGACGTATCGACAAGCATCACAGGCTTTGCGGTAACTGACATGGAAGGAATGATATCACTTTCCGAAGCCTGTGACCTTCGTAGAGACAAGAACTTTTTTTCCAAGTGTCTCACAATAAGGGCAAAAATTCTGGACATTCTGGAGGCATACGGCGGCAAAATAGAGCATATCTATATCGAGCAGCCATTTACCTTTTTTAGTTCTGGCGGATCATCTGGTAAGACTATGGCAGCCCTGCAACGCTTCAACGGTGTGGTGTCGTGGATGGTCTATGAGTGTTTTGAAATTCAGCCCGAGTATCTGGGTGCGACACAGGCACGAAAACTTGTAGGCATCAAGGTCCCAAGAGGGCAGAAAGCAAAGCAGGTCGTGATGGAGCATCTACTCGCCACTGAACCAAGCTTTACAATTCAGTATACCCATAAGGGCAACCCCAAGCCGCAAGAGTATGATAGAGCGGACGCCCTCGTTGTTGCGAGAGCAGGACTCCAAGACATAAAAAATAAAACGCTTGTTGAAGCGTGATCGTCGTGTTACCTTACAGGTATGAACAAGACAGAAGCAAAGAAGATTCTCCATGAAACACTTGGGAGATACTGGGACAAGGGCTCGGAACTTCTTTTCTCGTGCCCATCATGCAATCATCACAAACGCAAGTTCTCTATTAACTTGGACAAAAATGTGTTTAAGTGTTGGATTTGTGATTACCATGGTCGCAATATTAGGCGCGTTGTTAGACGTTTTGGTTCGTATGTCCAATTACAGAAATGGGACCAGATTACAGACCGGACAGATATTTCACGCTTTGCTGAACTCTTTATGGATGAAGTCATTGGAGAAGGCGAAGCAAAACTTGAACTCCCGGCAGAATTTGTAAGTCTCGCAAACAAGAACCTACCGCTCTCTGCCAACCGAGCCATTCGTTATTTGGGTGAGCGTGGCATAACAAGAGAAGACATCCAGCGCTGGAAGATTGGTTTCTGCTATGATGGAAAATATGGCGGCAGAATCATCGTGCCGTCTTTTGGAGCCAGCGGCTATCCAAATTATTTTATTGCCCGTTCATATGTTGGTCACGGCATGAAATATAAGAATCCTAAAGTGAATAAGAATGTCGTGTTTAATGATCTATTTACAAACTGGAGCAACGATCTCACAATTGTTGAAGGAGTATTCGATGCAATTAACGCAGGAAACGCTGTGCCTATCTTGGGGTCTACATTACGCGAAGACTCCGACCTACTACGAAAGATTGTTCGAAATGACACCCCCTGTTACATCGCCCTCGATCCTGACGCGGCTGAAAAAGAGCGCCGAATCATTCAAACGCTATTGCGTTATGATGTGGAACTCTATAAAATCGATGTGAGCGGGTACGAAGACGTAGGCGAGATGCCGAAAGATATCTTCCAAGAACGCAAGGCAAACGCAAAATTTATCGATCGAGACAACTATTTATTGCTAGATTTGCTATCGGCGGTATAAATAATGAGACACGGGTTTAATAGACAACAAGTAAAGCGTATTATTTTTGAAGAATTAGAAAATTCAAAAGACGAAGAAGATGCAATTGAGCTTCTTCAAAGAATTACAGGTCTTAACGAAGATGAGACTGATGAGTTTGAAAACAAACTGAAACGTGCCAGGAGTTTTAAAAAAAATGCTGGAATTTCTCTCCTTGGTGCGGTTGTTATCTTGTTCGGGGGAATGAACTTGTTGGGTGGACCACAAGAACAGAGAGTCAAGCAGGATATGGAAAAAGTCCAACAACTCGATGATGAAACACTGCGGCGCTTTGGTGTGGATACTGGCGCCATGGAGAATCCAGACGATGCCGCCGAGGAACGTGGAAAACAATACCCTACAGCAAAGCTCGGGCTGGTCAATATGTCCGATATGGACAATAATGAAAAAATAGAAGCTGCCTGGAAACAGATTGATGATATGGTCGCAAATGGTGAACTACAATACAAGAGAGCCAGAGTGTCAACTACAGTTCCCGGCGGGATGGCAACACTTGACTATGATGCTATTCCACCAAATTTAGTTTTACCAAACTCACTCGGCACAAAAGATCAGTATCGTGCGTGGATAGTTCAGGACATCTTGAAAGGTGATATTAAAAATATTGGAAAGTTGAGGGATTTTGTTTATGGAGATAGCGGCAAGTGGCCATCTGGCAGCGGGGAAGAAAAAACTAGATATGTTGGCAGCGCGCAAATATTGCCCCCAGAGTGGACAGTAGCCCTTGATATATATCAGGATTTAATAAGAGAAATCACTGATTCAATGGCAACCGAATACAGGACTGGCGACGAATCCCAAAAGAAAGAAATTCTCAGACTCAACAATGTCAAATCACCAGAAGAGCTAGAAAAATATCTAAACACTACTCTCTACAGAGCAGGCTTGCAGCCAGTGTCCTTGACAACACCCAACTGACGTGTTATATTTTATGAGGAGGTGGTGATGAAAGAGATGTTTAGCGACAGCCTACTTCAATTTTCATTGTTTATGTTTTGTTTTTATTTACCAATTGCTGCTGCTGTGCTGTTTTTTGGTAGTTATTTTGAGGAGCTTACTCCAGAAGAAATGGAGGATTCGGTATTTGATTGCTATGCTGAACAACACCCCGATGCTAAACCTTGGGAAACTTACAAACAGGAGGCACCTTGAAAATAGCACATATCGCTGATACTCACATTAAAAATCTGAAGTATCATGAAGACTATCGCGCATGCTTTGAGCAGATGTACGAAATCTTGCGGGAACAAGAAGTAGATTATATCGTTCATTGTGGCGATATTGCACATACCAAAACGCAAATTTCACCAGAATTTGTAGAGATGGCGTCTAACTTTTTCAATAATCTTGCTGAGATTGCGCCTACGTTTGTTATTCTTGGTAATCATGACGGAAACTTGAAGAATAGCAGCCGGCAGGATGCGATCACACCTATTATCCAAGCACTTGATCATAATGATCTAACTCTACTGAAGAACGCAGGTGAGCGAGAGATTGAGCCTGGGCTGACGCTGAATGTCCTTTCTGTCTTTGATCGAGACAATTGGGTAAAACCATCTCAGCCAAGTAATATCAATATTGCTCTGTATCACGGTGCCATTTCTAATTGCCAAACTGATGCTGGATGGACAATGGAATTTGGAGAGGACGAGATTTCAATCTTTGACCACTTTGATTTTGCGATGCTTGGAGATATCCACAAACGCCAGTTCTTAGACGATGAAGAACGTGTCTATTACGCTGGGTCAACTATTCAACAGAACCACGGTGAGAACAACAACAAAGGGTTTTCTATCTGGACTATTGAATCCAAAAATGATTGGACAGTGGAGCACCATGCCCTACAGAATCCTCGACCATTTATTACAATCGAATTGACGCCAACTGGCAAGATTCCGCGCAGCGCCACTATACCATTAAATTCTCGATTGAGGGTCGTCAGTGAGAACAATCTCTCGCTTAATGTGATGCGCAAAGCACTTAGTGTTGCTAAGCATAAATTCAGCCCAGAATCAATTTCATTTCTTAATCGCGCTGCCGGTCAGCGCGGCAATGTTGAAGAAATAGCTGATGGCTTGGGTTCAAGCAATCTTAGAGATCCAGAAATACAGCACGAACTTATATCAGAGTATTTGAAAGATTTTCAAATTAACTCCGATGCCCTTTCATCTGTATATCGACTAAATGCAAAATATAATCAGGCTGTAGAATCCAAAGAAGATGTTAGTAGAAACGTAAATTGGAAACTGATTAAATTTGAATGGTCGAATCTTTTCAATTATGGTGAAAATAATTCTGTAGATTTCAAAACTATAAACGGCATTACTGGAATTTTTGGTAAAAACTTCTCTGGTAAATCTTCAATAATTGATGCTATTTTGTTTACAGTCTTTAACACAACAAGCAAAAATGAGCGCAAAAACGCTAACGTTGTCAATCAAAATCGTGACTGGGGCGAAGGAAAGGCTGTAATCGCAGTAAATGAAAAAGTTTATACTATTCATCGTAAGGTTGAAAAGTATGAAAAGAAAAGTAAAGGAGAAGTTAGTATTGAGGCGAAGACTTATCTCGATTTTTCAGTCTATAATACAATCACAGAGGAGACCAAATCTCTTAATGGTACTACTCGGAACCAAACGGATGCAAATATCCGCAAGCAATTTGGAACCATTGATGACTTCTTAATATCCTCTATGTCATCACAGCACGGTGCCCTATCCTTTATTAATGAGGGTTCAACTAAACGTAAAGAAATTATAGCTAAGTTTCTTGATCTTCAATTTTTTGACAAGAAGTTCAAGTTAGCAAAAGATGATTCACAAGAATCAAAAATGCTAATGAAAAAATTACAAGGTCGAGACTACGATAAAGAAATTCAAGAAATTCAAGAAATTATTCAAATAAATAAAGCACAAATTTTATTGGCTGATGCAGAAAAACTTAAGCTACAATCCTCTCTTGAAGTTACGAACAATAATGTAATCGAGCTATCCCGAAAGATCGATGGTATTCCAACAAATGTTATTGACATTCATGAAGTTCAATCTAAGATCAAAAAAACAAAAAATAAAATAATTTCTTTGTCTGATTCCATCGTTGACGACGGCAACACACTACATAGAGAGAGGACACGACTTACTAAGATTAACAATCTTATAGAAACACTCGACTATCAAAGTCTTGCAAGTTCTCTTAAAAGCATTGAAGAATCTGAAAATGAGCTTCAATCTTTCACACAACGGCTAGAGGTTGCGACCGAAAAAAAGAAGTTACTAGAAGACATACCTTGCGGCAGTGCCTATCCTGCTTGTAAGTTCATTCGTGATGCTCACGTAGCCACAGCGGTTATTCCAGAAACGGAAAGCAAAATTGATGAACTAGGGAAGTTGCTCTCCAAACTCAATCCAAAGATTGTGAGAGACCATCTCGACAAGTATCGAAAGCTTGAAAAAAAGCAAATTGAAACTGAAAGTCTAATCAAAGATCTTCAGTTAGAATTGGAACGTAAACGTTCTGCTCTTGACAGGCATAATGCCCTGATAGAAGAAATGGCACAGAAGCAGGCTTCTTATAATGACAACAAGGAGGCAATCGAAAACTTAGAAAAATTATTAAAGGAGAAAGAGTTACATGCCAGAAAAACGAAATCCATTAAGGAACAAATTGAATCAAATAGCGAAGAGAAGATTGATCTTTACAAATCTCTCGGCTCAGAAGAGCAACGAATCGAAGACCTCAGACAAAGACAAGTAGAATTCCAATCAATACAATCGGAGTATTCATCGTATGATCTTTTCTTGCGATGTATGCATCCGAACGGAATTAGTTACGACATCATCAAACAGAAACTACCAGTAATCAACGAAGAGATTGGAAAGATCTTATCAAACGTCGTAGATTTTGAGATTCTGTTTGAAACCTCTGGTAACAAGTTTGATATTTTCATCAAGCATCCCAAGTACGAGACTCGCCCTATTGAAATGGCGTCAGGTGCCGAGAAAACGATGGCTGCTATGGCTATTCGTCTTGCTCTGCTGTCTGTTTCATCCCTACCCAAGAGTGACCTGTTCATCTTGGACGAGCCTGGGACTGCTTTAGACGAAGAGAATATGGCAGGATTTATTCGGATCTTGGAACTAATTAAGGTGTATTTCAAGAACGTCTTGCTGATTTCTCACCTTGATTCTCTCAAAGATTGTGTAGATATGCAGATTGTGATTGAGAAAAACAACGGCTACGCCAAGGTAAATCAATGAGCAACGAGTTTGACTTTCTGCCACCAGCAGAAGCGCCTCCATCATTCAGCCAAGAAAAAGACCACTTCCACGAAGAGGTAGAAGCGGAAGATTTTGGTATGATTGAGGACTTCGGATTACAGATGGAATACTCTGACGAAGATATGCTACCCGAGAACACAGCCCCATCATCTTTGAATGTGGGCTTTATTGGTGTTGGTGGTGGCGGAAATAAGATGGCTAACGCTATGCTTGAGTTGGGATTCAACAAGACCATACTTGTTAACAGCACAGGCAAAGACATTCCAAAGAATGTGGAAGAAGAACACGTCGTTCTTATCCCTGACTCTGACGGAGTTGGCAAGAACATCACTTATGGCAAAGAAGTCCTAACACAGAACGGCGCAATTGTAGAAGATGCATTGCGCATCAAGTTTGGCAAGGTTGATTGGCTGTTCGTTATGGCTGGTGGTGGTGGTGGTACTGGTTCGTCTGTTGTTGCTCTCCAGCCTGTATTTGAACGCTATCTACAATCTGTTCAAGCAAGCGGCAAGGTTGTATACATTGTCTCTTGGCCAACAGCACAAGAAAACCTAAACCCCACAATCGCCCGTAACGCCCTATCTTTGATAAATGATGTTACACCATACCCACACATCGTTGTGGATAACGAACGCTCTACGCGCCTTCTACGCGGTCGTATCGGTATGCTTGGGATGTATCCAGTAGCCAATACCCAGTTCTCAAAGATCTTCGCACAGATTTTGAAACTATCTACCGAGGACTCTCCTATACAATCTTTTGACTCCAAGGACTTGGAGACTTGCTTTGGTAAAGACGGTCGTGCTTTCATTGGCTCTACGATGATTAAAGACCCCAATACCGGCAAGCTAGGCACAACCATTATGCATAACTGCATGAACCGCTCTGCTTGTCCTCCACCCAAGGGTAAGGCAGCAGCAGGATCGCTTATTCTCGTAGCAAGTGAAGAAATGGTTGCTGATCCTCGTATATCAAAGCACCTTGAGTCTGCGATTGCTTATGTCGGTGGTCGCTGCGAAACACTTTTTTCGGGAGTTTATGTCCGAAAGAATGTCCCTGGATTAATTGCGATACTAAGTATGAATGGTATCGAAAAAGGAAAATAAAAATGAATCAAAAATTAATAATGGAAAACTGGAGAAACTTTGTAAAACAGTCAGAGGGTGACAACGGAGTTTTATTTTTACGAGAAAATCAAAAAATAATCAAAACATCATTTGATGAAAGATTATCCAAAATTAAAAAAACTAATCAAAAAGACATTGAGCTATTTCTTGAGAGTTGGTCAGAATCTGTCGATTATACTCTTGAACAAGATATTCTTGAGGAAGGCGCAATGGATATTATTAAACAAGCGACCTCAACTCTTGTTGCGCTAGGCGAAAAATCTTTCAAAACCGTCTTGAGTGTATGCAAAAAAGTTATGTCATTTATTGAAAGATTTAAAGAAAAAAATCCAAAAATATATACAATGATTAAATACGCAGTTGTTACTGTCATCACAATTGGAATTATGTACGTGATTGCCAGGGCAACAGGAATGGAAGCAGTTTCTGATGCTATGGAACAACTGGCTAGTTTTGAAATTCCAGACGTAAAGGTTTCTGAAATAGTGCGCGATTTTACGAGTCAAGGTACAGTAGACGCCCTCCGAAGAATGAGAGATTCATTGCAAGATGTTATTGCTGACTACATATCTCAAATGATGCATAGTGACATTGGTTGGGTAGAAGATTTGGGACTCAAACTTAGAGATAAATTTGGCGGCGCTGTAGAACAACAGGCGCTTGGTAATTTTTGGGATCAGGGACTTAAATAAAATGAATTTACTACAAACACTATGGAGTTGGCTAACTAGCCTGTTTGCGAAAGCGCCCGCACTTGTTGAAGAAGGCTGTTGCCCCGAAGACTGCTGCGAAGACACCGAATGTGGTCCTGACGATGACTGCTGCCCCGATGACTGCTGTGAAGAAGAAGACTGCTGTGAAGAAGATGACTGCTGTGGACCAGCCCCAGATCAAAATATGGAAATTCACGCAAAAGAAAAGCCCGACACAGTTGTGTTAGAGGGAGTAGAAGAATCGGAATCTGCTGTCCCTGTTCCTGTAGGCGGGATGCTTAGACAAATCTTACTAGCAGAAGGTATCAGCGAAGGCGTTATTGAAAAGTATCAGATCATTGAAGCATTTGAGGGCTGGTACGCTGGAGTCGTCGATGAAGCCTCTATCCGCGCAAGTATTCAGGATTTCAAGTCTGCCAAGGGCGGCGTTATTAAAGCTAAATTGAGTAGATTACGGTGAAAATTACAAAAGCCAAACTAAAACAGATTATTAAAGAAGAACTCGAAGTAGTACTGACAAATGAAGAGGTCGAAGAGATGTTTGGTGAGGAAGTGCGCTCCCAAGTAGAGGCGATGGAAAAAGAATTAGATGAAAGAAAATTGTCCAAAGGCGAAGAAAAGGAAAAAGAGAAAGTAGTTAAAGGTATGAAGAAATCAAAGAGTGATTTCAAGAAACGCTATGGTGATGACGCCGAAAGCGTAATGTATGCAACGGCGACAAAGATCGCAAAGGATAAAAAATGAAAATCACAAAGACTAAATTAAAGCAGATTATCAAGGAAGAACTTGATTACATGGGAGACGAAATCGAACAGATCCCAGACGAAGATAGACTTGGTTCAACTCAGGCAAGATATTTTGATCAACCCGATGTGGTTCATGGAGATAATCCTGTTTTTGATTCTTCTACTTTTAAAGAAAGATTGATGTCTGCCGTTGAAGCAGGCAATTTTGATGATCTTGGGGGCGAAGATTTAGAATTTGCTAAAAGATTTTTGAAGCATTTTGATACTGTTAAAAAGCAGTTTTCTAGGAGATAAAAATGAAAATGAAGAAATCAGAGCTATTAGCTCTAATCAAAGAAGAAATTATGAAAGAAATGTATGATGATTACGATAGTGATTTCATGTTGGATGACGAATACGGCGGTTTTGAACTACCGCCCGAAGGCGTTGTCGATGCTGACTCTAGACAAGAAATGAAACAGACGGACCAAATAATCGGAATGGCTTATAGTCTTGCGGGCGGCGGCGAAGCAGCTAAGCATCTTCTTCAAAAGTGCATTGGATTAATCGACAACTACGAGGAAGCGAGACTTTCGCAGTTTGATGATGATATGATGCAGGAAGGCATGGAAGGTATCAACCCCGAGAACATGCAGCTTGTAGCAGACGCACTACAGAAGATGGCACCGTTGATTGGTGTTATGTCTCTGCCAGTTCTTATAGGAATTATTTACGAGCAGTTAAAGAATATGGGTGTCAAATGATGAGTAAAGAACAAAAGCAAGCACTACTCGACAGAGGTATACAAAAACTAACATCACGCAAGCTACTTGTTTGGCTTGTAGCAACCGGTCTTATGGCTTGGGGCGGACTAGAATCTGGAGACTGGGTTATCATATCTGGTCTTTATCTCGGTGGTCAATCCGTAATTGACGCTATTGTAAAACTCAAGGGACTTGAGTGAAACAAAAGATTCTAGCATTCTGTTTAAAACACTGGAAGGAGATTGGACTTGTCCTTCTCCTTCTTGTCGTATTTGGCAAGTCGCAGTATGATGTGCGTAACATTATCAAAGCACACGAGATTGCCGAGCAGTCTTTGAAGGATCAGATAAGCACACTACAATCCCTCCACACCGAAGAGTTGCGCCTACGCGACGAAGCCCTTGAACGCTACCGCATAGAGATAGAAGAGTTGGAGTTGGAATACGAGGCACGCCAAGAAGAAATAAAGGACTTAACGAGAGCAGAAAAAGAAGTTATAATAAAAGAGTTCAAACAAGACAAGGCTCTGATTATACAGCGCTTTGAAGAGACCTATGGATTAAGATATGTTGAATAGCCTAATGTTGCTTGCTTTACTCTCAACAGCAAGCGCCGAAGACTTTACAGTCCTCGCAGAAGACCAACCCGCCCCATTCGAGGGCGTTTTACTTAGCGTGCCTGCTGCCGCAGAAATATTGATAAAGCACGAGGAATCCAAGCTGAAGTGTGATCTTGAAGTAGAGTTTCAACTTGACAAGGCAGCCTCTCAATGTAAACTTGACAAGGAACTGCTTGAAGCGCGCATAGTCACGCTTGACCAGCAACACGCCGAGATTGTGGCGTCAAAAGACCTTGTGATTGAGAAACAGCAAGCAATCATCAAGAAGCAAGCACCACACCGCAAGTGGCTTTGGTTCGCAGGCGGCGTTGTCCTTGGCGGTGCTACTTACTACGGCATCCAGCAGGCGGTTAAATGAGCAAAGACCCAGACTACATTGTCAAAGTAGAGCAAGCAATCGCCAAGAAGTACGGCGAAGAAGCAATCCAGAATCCCAAAGCAGAATGGGACGAGAACAAAGAGAGAGCTTATCTGAAGCAGATGCGAGAACTCTACAAGAAACAAAAGAAAAATGATGAAGCGAACGATAAAGTAGAAGTAAATGGGATAAAGGTTTCAAGAAAACTACTTAATAGAGAATCTAAGACAGGATGTCCTGTTTGTGGTGCCTTCTCGCATTCTACCCGTGACGACGTATCGCTCGTAAAGTTTGACTGCTGCTACAAGTGTTATATTAAGTGGGTCGAAGGCAGAGAAGAAAGGTGGCAACAAGGTTGGAGACCAAATTAAAAAACCAACTATTTATTTCAAAGGAACATTAAATAATGGCAACAACTTACGAAATCGTTCAGGCTCTATCACAAGCCGCAGCAAACGCCTACGATGGCGCACTAACCGAAGATGGCGAAACCCTCAAGGCAGGTCTTCAACGGGAGGAAGGCAACCCGCTTATTGATCAGCGCGTTATGGATGGCTTTAATGTCAAGTTCTACGGACCCATGATGTGTCTTTCTTATATGTCAGAGGTT